>Ga0209483_1000044_pt1 | contig 137764 bp, 131 predicted proteins | sample NGEPerA_FD_184508 | JGI IMG/M metagenome (GOLD analysis project Ga0209483, IMG submission 184508) | Arctic peat soil microbial communities from the Barrow Environmental Observatory site, Barrow, Alaska, USA - NGEE PermafrostL2-A... | ecosystem: Environmental > Terrestrial > Soil > Wetlands >... | reverse complement strand
AGATATGAGAATCCGCTATAAATCAATTCGAAACTGATTCAAGTTCTTCAGTGGTACTGGTCTCGTGAGCGATCGAAACGTTCTCGGTACGCCTTTGGAATTGTGCGGCACCGATCCCGTCACGGGCTTCTACCGCGACGGGTGTTGTTCATCGGGACCAGAAGACTTCGGGAGTCACACCATCTGTGCGGTGGTGACCGCCGAGTTCCTCGAACATCAACTGTCCATCGGCAATGACTTGACCACGCCGATGCCGCAATACGGATTCCCAGGACTAGTCCCCGGCGACAGGTGGTGCGTGACGGCGGCCAATTGGCTACGCGCCCATCACGACGGAGCGGCGGCCTATGTGGTTCTCGCTTCCACGCACGAACGCGCACTGGAGATCGTGCCTCTCGAAGCGTTGACGGAGCACGCCGTGGACGTACCGTCGGGACCAGGCAATCTCGAAGATTGAGATGAATCGGGTACGCCAACTCTGACGTGGTTCGACCTACTCCGTGCCGTCAAATGATTCGATCCCTCTAGATCGGTAGGTCGATGCTGTCTGTCACGTGCCTGAATGACGCCACGGGGACGAATTGCGCCCGTAACTCGAACGGAGAAATCGCTCGATTCGCAGTTCATTGACGTCCAGAATGCCAGTACCCTCGATAGTGAAATTGTTATGGGAGATCGATGAGCAGCATTCGTGGAGGGGTTGAGCAGTCGCGTGAGCGCTTGATCGCCCTCGTCTTATTGCTGCAGCGCGCGTGGCAGTACGGCTCGCTCACGCAAGAAGAGATAGTCCGTGAGCTGAAAATCGACGAGTTCCCGGTTTCTGCCAAGGGTCCGAGAAAGGTCCCGGCGTACGAGGGCAACGAGGGCGCCGTACGGCAGAAATTCGAGCGCGACAAGGCCCGAATTCGAGAGTTGGGTTTCGAAATCGAAACTGACAACGAGGGTGACGGCGCCGTCGGTTATCGGATCGATCCCTCGAGCGGCTACGCGCCATTGATCTCTTTCACGCCCGACGAGGAACGCGTCGTGCGCTTGGCACTTCGATTCTGCGGCTTCGGCGCCTCCGGAGCCTTCAGTGTCTTCAATGAGGTCCCGGCCAGTGACGGGGGATTGGAATCCTCGATGTACTACACGCCGGTCATGCGCGCCCTCAAGCTCCACCGCGCGCTGGCCTTTGACTACCAGTCGGGCGCGAACAAGCCGCGCCTGGTCGAGCCGCTGCTCATCGACGTGTTCAACGGCGTCACCTATCTCATTGCCCGAGTGAAGGGCACGGAGGAGATAAAGGGCTACCGCTTCAGTCGGATCACTTCGATGCCCGTCGTCCTGCCCGACGCGTTCGTCCACGACGAAGACGCCGTTGACGTCGCGCGGGCCTGGCGGCCGGAGTTCTCGAGGTCGCCGACGCCGATAGACGTCGTCGTCACGACCAATGAGAACTACGCCGATCTGTTGGTCCGCCAATATTCGGGTTCGCTCGCCGCAAACAAGAAGGACGGCAAGGTCGAGGTTGGACTGAGCTTCGATAGTCCTCGTGCCGCGCTGCGATTCGTCGTGGAGGGTGCCGACCGGATTCGCCTCCAGTCGCCCAAGTCGTTGAAAGCCGATTTGGCCGACTGGCTGAAGGACGTCAACCGAGGCAAAGCTCCGTCGCTCGAGGAGATGAAATTCACGGGTCCGGCGACCAATGACGTCCTCGGCCAGACGCTGCAACTCCTCCACGCCGTCTACGTCGCCGAGGACGGGCTTCGCATCAGCGAATTGGCGAAGCGTTTCTCCCTCGACGTGGACCACGTGCGCTTGATTATGGACCGCCTCGTGGCGCTCGAACCGATGGCCGGCTCGACCGACGGAACCGGTGCCTTCCCGGCCCACGTCCTCAAGGACTGCGACGACTGGGACGACGAGGCCCACGATGATTCGACGTACCGAGCCGACTTCAGTGACCTGCCGGAAGGGGCCGACGAGCCTTCGCCGTTCATGTGGCGAGATCTGTTCGAGTTGAACATCGCCCTGCGCGAAGCCTCGCGCGTCTACCACGACCCGGCGATTCTGTCGGCCATCGAGAAGATCGAGGGCGCCACCAGTTCCTACGTCCAGGTCGAGATGGTGACGAATGAAACCATGCTCGACGCCGTCTCGGGCGCCGTCGAGGATCATCAGCAAATCAAGATCCTTTACACCGCCGCCGCGGCCGACGAAGCGCGGAGTCGCTCGATCGAACCGCGAGAAATCAAGGTCCTCAACGGCCACACTTACGTGCGGGCCTACTGCACGACCCGCGAATCGTGGCGAACGTTCCGGGTTGACCGAATCAACGCGGTCGTCGCAACTTCTTACGCCACCGAAGAGCGCGCGCCCGACACCGTCGTCAACTGGCTCACCCAGGTCGGTGAAGAGGGCGACGAGACCGTCGTGGTCATCGAGCCGTGGCTCCGCTGGCTCTTCGAGCCATTGCCGAACGCTCAGTGGTTGACCCTCGATGACGGGCGACACGCCGTTAAGTTCCGCGTCAGCAATGAGCCGTTCCTCGACCAACTGATGCTGCGCGCCGGTGAGGGTGCGGTCGTCGCCACGCCGAAGTTCGCCACGGCCGGGCACGAACTGGCCAAGAAGATCGCCGCCTCGCTCTAGCGACCGTTGGACACCGGGGTGTCCAATGATCCGGGTCTTGTCGCGCCGTTCGAACGACGTCAGTTACTTCACCAATGACCGCGCCCTCGAGATCGAGGGCCTGCGCGAAGGCGAACCGGGTTGGTGGCTGCGCGGCGCGGGCGACGCGCGAGATCCACGCAGCGTCAGTGAAGTCCTGCGGACATCGGAACGTTCGTCGGTCCTCGGCTACGACATCGTGGTCGCCGCACCGCGACCGACCTCAATACTCCTGGCGATCGACCCGGAACACGGATCGGGCGTCGTGGCGGCGCATCGCGCGTCGGTGGGAGCGGCAATTGACTACCTCGAGGAGCACGCGCTGGTGGTGCGAGACCGTCGCGGGGGAGAGGATCGTGATCGGGCCGGTCGCTGGAGCGGGGTCGTTGGTTTCACGCACGGCGTGAATCGACACGGCGAGCCTCATTTGCACGACCACGTACTGGTCGGTGCGCTCCCCGACGGATCTCGGTCCGTGCTGGACAGTCGCGGTCTCTTCGCGCACCTCGTCGCGGCCGACGCGCTCTATCGATCGTCACTTCGTCACGAGCTCAGTGAGCGCACGCCGTGGACGGCGTGGCGATCCTTCGAAGGAGTCGAGCACGTCGTCGGACTCGATGAGGGATACCGGGCGCTCTGGGGTGGTCACCATGCGGACCGGGGTGAGAAGTTGCGCTGGCGTCGCCGCGACGCAATCGAACGGTGGGACGACGACCGCGTCCGATTCGATTCAATGGGCATCATCGATCCGCCGACACGTCACCGAACGACGCTCGACGAACACGGCTTCGCCGGCGCGCTCGAGGGGCGTAACGACGTCGCGCGACGTCACGTGATCACGGCGTGGAGTAATGCCGCGCGATTTGGTCAGAGTCCGGCGGCGGTGACGCGCGCCGTCGATTCTCTCTATCCAGAACTGGGCGGGGCGAGAGGAGTACGAGAACCTTCGATCAGCGTTCGAGAGGCGAGGATGACCGCCCAGGTTCGCGACCGCGGTGCGAGACCGCTCGAGACGCCCGATCTCGAGCGGTGGCGTCAACGCTCGCGCGACGAGTCGCGTTCGCGTTCCGAGCGGTCCCGGTAACTTCGAAAGCGAGGGTGCGAGTGGGCCGGCGTCAGTTCGATCCATCTCATCTGCTTGCTGGCGTCAAGTCCCATGGCGTAGCCCGGACGTCCGTGGGCGAGTTCGCTCATCGAGGCGCGATCGCGTTCCACCCAACTGGTCGAGCGACCGGCGCGTTTGCCCTTCGGTCCGAACTGCAGTGTTGGCGTTTGATAGAGCGCGCGACCGGCGAGGCTCCGCAACAGCTCGAGGGTCGCTCGATCGGCGATACCGGGCAGGACCACGGTGGTCGGGAAGAGCGAGAGGAAGCCCTCGGCCGGGGTGCCCCATCGACTCCGGGCCTGACTGAGGTCCTGGAGACACGCCATGGTGAGAACGCCCTGGCCGCCGCCCTCCGAGACGATGCTCGCCAGGCGGGGTAACGGTGCGACGTTGGCCAGTTCGTCCAGTGCCAGCAGGAGCCGGGCACCCTCCTCGTGACGGTCGTAGGTGGCGTGAACGAGCTCTTCGATCAGCCCGACGACCAAGGGGATCGTGACCGCCTGGTGGCGACTGGGGGCCACGATATGGAGCTGGTGCGGACCGCTCAAGAATGCATCGAGGTCGAGCGGAGCCTCGCGCGATGAGGCCCTCGCCGCTTCGGTGCGAACACCGGCGAACAGTCCTGAGGTCGTCGACCAAATACTGGATCGTTCGCGCTCTTCGGTCGCGAGCACACCGCGAAGTAACGAGACCGATGGGTGATGTTCGCCGTGCCGTTCAGTGAGTTCATGCACGATGTCATCGCATCTTCGTTCGTCGACGCGTGACGCGAGTTGTCCCAATGATTCGTTGCGAAGCGCTGTCGCGTGCAACAAAGGGGCGACGAGTGCGCCCGCACGTTCGGTCCAGTGATCGTCACTTCGATCACCGCGACCGCGTCGCGCGATGTCGATAAGGCTTCTCGAAGCAAGAATTGCGCCGTCCCAAGAAAAACTTTGTCGTATTGGTGAGTAACCAATTCGATGCACTCCGGGTGGTGTGCGCACCGTTCCCGACGGATCGAAGAGCAACGTTGCACCATCGCGACCACTACGCGACATCAACGACACGACATCATTCTTCGTCGACGTCACGACACAAGAACGATTTGTGATCAGGAGATTCGGAACAACAATCGATGATGTCTTTCCGCTGCGACTTGGACCGAGCACGAGTGTTGAACGTTCGTCTCCACTCGTTGCATCACCGCGTGCACCGCGACCTAAATAGATGCCGACGTCGTTGTGCACGAAAAACATCTGTCGCAGAAAAACCTCGAAATACTTGACATTGGTCTGTAAAGCGAGTGAACTTTTAGATGTCCTTCTGCGGAGGAGGTGAACGTTGAGTGAAACGTCCGTGTGACGTTTTCGCGAAGCGCTTTTCCGCGATGGACCGTGCACTGCGATCAGTCGCCGTACAGCTGCGAAGCTGGGTGGTACATGAGCGAGTACACGTTTATCAATACGGTACCGATTTCGAGAACACCACGGTGGTGCGCTCGAGGTCCCAAATTGATTCAACGTTGAGTCCCAAGGAGGGAAAGTGGCACCAGCCGCGAAGAAGAAGTCTGTAGCCAAAAAGGCTCCAGCGAAGAAGGCCGCGAAGCGTCCTGCTGCAAAGAAGAAGGCCCCTGCAAAGAAGGCCGCCGCTAAGAAGCGCCCCGCAGCGAAGAAGGCCGCCAAGCGTCCTGCTGCAAAGAAGAAGGCCCCTGCAAAGAAGGCCGCCGCTAAGAAGCGTCCTGCTGCGAAGAAGGCCGCGAAGCGTCCCGCAAAGAAGGCCGCGAAGCGTCCCGCAAAGAGGGCTGCCGCTAAGAAGTAGCCAAGTCCCACCAGGGATTTGTGGTTCGAGGGGGGCCTTTGGCCCCCCTCGAACGCCGTTATCGGACTAAATCTTCGGGCTCATCCACGTCGAAGCGCCAGGGGCTATCGGTGACGACGGTGAGCGGACAACCGATGCGTTCGGCCTCTTGTCGGTGCAGCGACGCGGAGTTCGCGCCGTAGGCGAAGTGGAAGTCCAGTGCGGTCGGCACCGCCATCACGTTGGTACCGAGTCCGTGGTGATCCGCGACGATCGTTATCCCGGCACCGGGTTCGAAGGAACCGAGGCCCTCGGGGTCTCGTAGGTCGCCGTGCACGATGATGAGGCGTTCAAATCGGCTCTGGAGGGCTCCGTACGCCCGTTGCACGGCGTCATTGAGTCCAGTTGCGTCGGAGCGCAGAACGTCGCAGCCGAGCGCAGAGGCGAATTCAGAGATGGCGTCGCTTTCACTGAGCACGATCGTGTGTCGCGGCGCACAGGCTTCGATGACTCGTGTCGCGAGTTGTTGTGCGAGTTCGGTCACCGACGCGGCGTTGTTCACGCGTAGTCGTTCCTTGGCGAGGTCGAAGCGTTTCAGCGGAATCACGAACGCGTCGGTCACGAGATGCATATTACGTGAAGCGACCTTCGGTACTCTTGAAACGTGACCATGGTGCACTCGGACTTGCTCGTCCACGAGCGAGCGTGGTTGGACCGAGGCGAGATTGTCGTCGGTATCGACGAGGTCGGACGTGGTGCGCTGGCCGGTCCGATGGTCCTCGGTGCGGTGGTACTGACCGGTGCGTCAGCGCCGCCGGAAACTCTGAATGACTCGAAACTCTTGACGGCACTTCAGCGCGAGGTGTTGGAAGAGCCGCTCATGGAGTGGGCCGCCGACTGGTCCTTGGGTTCAGTGAGTGCGAGCGAGATCGACGCCTGGGGACTGCGGCTCGCGTTGGCCGTCGCCGCAACTCGAGCGCTCGACGCACTTCGTGTGCGACCGAGCATCGCGCTGATTGACGGATCGTTCAATCTGCTGCGCGCGCCTACGGACGTCAGCTTCGGTGTCGAAGCGCCGCCGGAACTCGTGTACCGAACAATGCGCGTCACCACGTTCGTGAAGGGCGACCAGCGCTGCGCGTCGATCGCGGCCGCGTCCGTGCTCGCCAAGGTTGCTCGGGACCGATTGATGGTCGATCTGGATCGCCACTTCGCTGACTACGGATGGTCGAGCAACAAGGGCTACGGGGCCAAGCGGCACATGGAGGCGATCCGGCGATTGGGTCAGACGGTCCACCACCGTCATTCGTGGCGACTACCGGAGATGACCGTCAAATAATCGGACAAATGGGCTCTCAGCGCACGTCGCGGCACCCTCGGTTCTCGCGAAGGTCCAGCGTGATCGAACGATGGTGTGTCTCTCCGACGAGTTTCCGGTGTACGGCTGAGACGCCAACAAGGGCTACGGTGTGCCCCGACACTTGGCCGCACTCATCGACGAGGGCCCGTGTTGTCATCACCGAATGACGTGGCGCTTGACCTCGTAAAGAGCCGTGATCTGACGGGCCCCGAGGGCTACGCGGAACAATGAAAACCCTGGAGAAGAGTAGGATTGCGTATCTATGTCGTCGCTGCTCACGGTAAAAAATCTGAAGGTCCAGTTCACCACGAGCAATACATTCGCCACCGCCGTTGACGATTTTTCACTGAACATCGCCCCGGGCGAATGCGTCGGTCTCGTCGGTGAATCGGGCTGTGGCAAGACGACGACAGGTCTCGCCGTCATGCGCCTCCTGCCCGGGAACGGTCGGATCGCGGGGGGCAGTGTCGAACTCGACGGGGTCGACCTAGCGTCCCTCTCGGAAAAGGAAATGCAGTCCCAGCGCGGAAACGACGTCGCCCTCATTCCCCAGGACCCGATGAGTTCGCTCAACCCCACGACGAAGATCGGTCGACAGATCGGTGAAGGATTGCGGATCCATCGGGGCGCGAGCGTTGACGAGGCCCGCAAGCGTGCCCTCGAGGTATTGGAGATGGTCGACATGCCTCGGCCAGCCGAACGGCTCGATCAGTATCCCTTCGAGCTCTCCGGTGGTCTTCGTCAACGTGTCATCATCGCGATGGGACTGGTCTGTTCGCCCAAACTGCTGATCGCAGACGAACCCACGACCGCCCTTGACGTCACGATACAGGCTCAGATCCTCGACATTATCGACAGGCTGCGTAAGGAACTGAGCATGGCGGTATTACTGATCACTCACGACATGGGTGTGATCGCCGGGCGTACTGACCGCGTCGTCGTCATGTACGGCGGCAAAAAGGCCGAGGAGTCACCCACCGACGAACTGTTCAAGTCGATGCGACACCCCTACACCCAGGCGCTGCTCGCCTCGATGCCGAGCCTCGAAACGGCCTCGAAGCAGCAGTTGGTCTCGATCGCCGGCATGCCGCCGGACCTCACGAAGGTGATTGTCGCGTGTCGCTTCGCGCCGCGCTGCGCCTACGCTACTGACCAGTGCCGCCAGGAGGACCCGCAGATCACCGGGGACACGCGGCACCAGTTCGCCTGCTTTCATCCCGTCGCAGGACCGCTCATGACGATCGTCACGGCGCCCGTCACTGCGGAAGCGGTCCAAGCCGCGCCGCACAAGGAACTCGCGCGCGTTGAGCACATGGTGAAGGAGTTCCCCATCAAGGCCGGACTGATCCAGCACAAGGTGGCTGCGGTGCACGCGGTTTCCGACGTGAGCTTCACGGTCAACGAGGGCGAGACCTTCGGTCTCGTGGGAGAATCGGGTTGCGGCAAGACCACGATCGGGCGAATGCTGGTCGGTATTGAAACTCTCACGTCTGGTCAGATCTACTTCAATGACCGGTTGGTGACTGACAAGAATCACAAGATGTCCCGCGAGGATCATGTTCAACGCCAAATGATGTTCCAGGACCCCTATGCGTCGTTGAACCCGCGCATGAGTGTCAATGACATCATCGGCGAGCCCCTGTTCGTTCAGAGAGAAGGAACCAAAGTCGAACGGCAACGCCGAATATATGAACTGCTTGACGTAGTGGGCCTCACTCATCTTTCGGCCAATCGTTACCCCCACGAGTTCTCAGGCGGCCAGCGTCAGCGCATTGGACTGGCTCGAGCTTTAGCGCTTAATCCTCGTCTCATTGTTGCCGATGAGCCCGTTTCAGCGCTCGACGTTTCGGTGCAAGCTCAGATTCTCAACTTGATGAAAAATCTGCAGAGGGAGAAAAATCTCTCCTACGTCTTTGTGAGCCACGACCTTGCAGTCGTGTATTACATGGCGGACTCAATTGCGGTGATGTATTTGGGCAAGATTGTGGAGATTGGTGACGCAGAATCGGTGTTCCGTCGGCCAGTGCACCCGTACACACAGGGACTCTTGGATGCGGTGCCCGTGCCCGATCCCGCCGAAGCACGAAAGAAGCGGGGATTTCAGGTGCGTGGTGAGTTGCCCTCGCCAATCAACCCTCCGTCTGGTTGCCGCTTTCGAACTCGGTGTCCGCGTGCCGAGGCGGTGTGCGTCGACGTGGAGCCACAGTTGGAGAGTTATGGCGACGGGCATCAGGCCGCGTGCCATTTTCCATTGCGGACACGGGTCGAAATATCTGCGTGACCACCTTTAGGTGCGTCATGCTTGCCACCAAACGCCGAACGGTACTTTTGACTGGCTGTTACCGCTCGAGTAAACGGACCTCAAAAGCGTCCCGCAAGGCGTCGCCGATGTAATTGATTGCCACTACGACCAGGATAAAGACGACAGCGAGGGGCCACACTTCCCACCAGAAACCGTTTTGGATCTGAGCTGATCCTGCCTGCAGCATGGTGCCCCAGTCTGTTTGGGGGGGTTGAATGCCGAGGCCGAGGAAACCGAGAGCCGAGAGAAAGAGGATGGCGTCGGCGACCGAAAAGGTGGCCACCGTAACGATGTCGCTAATCGAGTTGGGGAAGACGTGGCTTTTAATCACGTGCAACTTAGATGCGCCCATCGACGTCGAGGCTTTGGCGTAGTCCAGGTTGCGAATGAGGAGCGCGTCACCTCGGATGATTCGTGCATTGCCCCACCAGCCAGTGAAACCAATGATGCAAATCAAGAAAACTGTCGATCGTCCAAAGACGGTGATGAGCGTGATCAAGAGGAAGATGTACGGAAACGAAAGGAACGCATCGAGCAGTCGCATCATCACCGAGTCGACGATGCCGCCGACAAACCCGGCGATCATTCCATAAATCGTCCCAACGACGATGGTGATGAATCCGGCCAGGAATCCCAGGGTGAGTGAGTACTCACCGCCGAAGAAGATGCGGCCGAGCTCGTCGAAACCATTGCTGTCGGTGCCGAGCCAGTGAGCGCTTGACGGTGGCTCGTTTTGTGGGGTGTTGAAGGCAATCGACTGATTGGTCTGATTTGTGGGGTGCAGATGCGGTATGAGAAAACAAGCGATGGCGAGGACGATGAGGTAAACGCACGACACAATCGCGAGCTTGTTGGCCTTGAAGACCTTGAGACGTTGGCGCCATAACGGTATGGGGACGTCCTCGTCGCTGAATGCAGCAACAGCGTCCGGAATCGTCACTTGTTCCCCTGGATGCGAAGCCGCGGATCGATGATGCCCAGCGCGACGTCCGCCGCAAGATTACCCAGCAAGGTGAAGATCGACACGAGAATCGTAATGCCGAGCACGACAGGAACGTCGAACTCGAGCGCCGCGTTCAACGTTTGGAGACCGAGACCCGCGTAATTAAAGACGTACTCGACGATGAGGGCTCCGCCGAAGAGGGCCGGGATCGAGAGACCAAGAATCGTCACGATTGGTCCAAGGGCATTCCGTAACGAGTGATGCCATAACACCCGAAGAGGGCTACATCCTTTGGCTCGAGCGGTTCGCACGTAGTCCTGGACCAGCACTTCAAGTACCGTGCCGCGCATGAAACGACTGATTCCCGCCACGGAGAGAAGAGTGAGGCAACCAACCGGCAGAATGAACGCCGTGGGATCCGTGAAGATAGCCCAGGGCGCTATGCCCTCGGGCGGTGATATCGGAAGATGGAGGGTGTGAAAACCGAAGATCTCGATGGCCAGGAGGCACAGTAAGAAAGTGGGGATTGCGTAGAGCACGAAGGCGGTGCCCGTGGCGGCGTAGTCAACCGCCGTGTTGCGGCGTGACGCCTGGAAGATCCCTAGGGGCACCGCAATGATGACGGTAAGGATGAGGGCGCTCAGGGCGAGCCAGACGGTGCGAGGCAGGAACAGGCCAATGATCGTACGAACAGAAAGCTCCTGCTTATAGGAGTAGCCAAGATTGAAATGGAATACCAGCTGGAAAATGTACCGATACAGCCGCGTCCAGTACGGCGCCAGAAGACCGTGTTGGGATGCCCACACGTGCACGTTGTATGGAGTGCTGCGACTTCCCAGTACTGAATACGCTGGCGCGAGAATCCCGTGCGGTTGGAAGTAGGGGAGTGAAAACGTAATAACAATGACGATCAGTAGGACGATCACCGATTGTCCTAATCGTCTCAAAATGTACGAAAACACGGAGTAAGGCTACCATTCAGCGACGTTGGGACCGAGAAGAGGGGTCCTTTCGGACCCCTCTTCTCGGTATTGCTTCAGCGTTCAGCTATGCAACTACGACAACTATTTGAAGCTCCAATACTCGGGCGTCCATGTCTCCAATGGGCCCTCGAACACACCACCGCTGCTGCTCTTCAGCGACTTGGAATTTTCATTCGTGGCGGTGGCGACCGGGTCCCACAGCACGGGCAGGTTGTCCGCCGAGAACTGAGCGAAGGTCGTCAACTTCACGTTCGTTGACAGCGTTGCCTTGATGAGTGAGTCCATCTTCGCGCTCGAGTACTGTCCACTGTTCGATCCGGCGCCGGTCAGATAGAGAGGCTCGCCCGATGGGTAGTAGTCCGGCGCGTAGAGCCAGCCACCACCCCAGTTGCAGATGTCGAACGTCGTCGCGGCGTTGTACGCAGATGGGCATGTACCAGCAGTGTCGTTAAACGTTCCTGTGGTTTGCTTGATTACCATGCCAAGGCTTGTCCAGTTCGCGATGACGGCATTCATCTCTGTTGTCAACGAAGGAACGCCGCTGTAGTACTCAACGTTCAGGGTCAGGTTCTGACCCTGGGTGATTCCCGTGCCACATTGAGCGCTTCCGGTACCGGGGCTCGTGCACGCGAGTTTTCCACCGGTGAGGGTCCATCCGTTCTTCGAGAAGTCCGCCGCTGCCGCCGTCATGTCGTATGGATATGGCTGCTTCACTTTACCGATTTCCGTCGACGGCGTGCCTAGCGGCACCGCAGAGTACGTAGCAAACCCGTAGTTCTTGAACGCATTCTTGACGATGGCGGACTGGTTGATCGATGACTCCAACGCTTGGCGGACGTACAACTGGTTAAGAAACACCGCACCGGGGTTCTTTCCGAAGTTGAGGTTCATGTAGTTGTTGGAGTACGGAATGGTGGTGGTGAGCTTGAACTTTGACGCCAGAGGTGCAAAGTTGGCTCCAACCTTTCCAGGTGCTGGGGCGGGCGACGTCAACACCGAAGGGTCAACGTAGCCGAAGTTGATGTTGCCGGCCTGCAACTGGTTTTGCTCGGCGGTCGTGGACGTGAACGCAACGAGCTTGACGTACTTGACCTGCGCCTTCTGGGGACCGGAGTACTTAGAGTTCGCCTGAAACTCCGCGTTGCCCAAGTTGTCCATCTTGATCAAGGTCCAGGGCCCGCTCACGCCGCTCTGCCACAGTTTGCCCGTGAAGGTCGAAGTGTTGGCACCCTGCTTGGTCAAGTAGGCCTGAACTGCCTTGCAGGCAGCGAGCGTCGATGCGGCACCGTACTTGCCAGAAGCGCAGTGACTCTTCTTGGTGGCACTCGTCACGTCCCAGGAGTTGGCCATAGGTGTGATAGTGGCCAATTCGTTGCTGGTGAACCACAGAGGGCTCACCGGGCTCTTCAGGTGGATGACCACGGTGTTGCCCGTACCAGTGGCGCTTGCCACCTGGTCGGGAATTCCTAGGCCTTTGGTGTAGGTGCAGAAGCCCGCGGGCACGGCGTCGTACATGTTTAAGAAGAACATGACTGACTCAGCGTTAATGGTCTGGCCGTCGCTGAACTTCCATCCCTTCATGTCGATCGTCACCGTCTTGTTGCCGTTCGAGTACACCGGAGGTTTTCCCGTTGACACGGAAGGCTGGACGGCGGCACTGCCGCCGACGCCGTAGAAGTACAGCGGCCGAAACATCAATTCCTGGAATTGCGATGTATTGGCGACCGTACAGTTCGCTGGAGGGTAAAAGGGCAAAATGTAATTTGGCGTCCCATTCGCAGGTTCCGCGATCGAAATAACGTTCGGGGTTGACGATGCGCCGCTGATCGACGGCACAATGAGCCCGACGGCCGCAGCCGCCATAGCCACTCCAACTGTTATTGCTGCACGAATCTTATATTTTCGAAACATATTGCCTCCCGTACCACCGAAGTGGTCACGCTCAATTTGTCTTTCCATCACAGATGGATTAGTGGCAACTGTATCCGCAAAAATGAGGCGGAGAATGTGCACCCTGAGTGAAAAACGATGATTCCTGAGGAGTTCTCAACCCGTTAACAAGGCGAATTTGGCGCGATCTGGAGCTTTTCCGTCGAAACTTCTGATTGATGGTCGTTTGGGCCCGTACGAAGATGGCGGAGTCCCGGCTTCAGGCCATGAAGTGGACCGCCGCGGTTTACGGACGTCGTCGGTCAACGGTCGATGGATTCGGTGAGGACCTCCGCGCTATCGGCAGGTCGCTAATAGTGGAAGTATTCGGGCATGAAGTCACCCAATGGATTCGGCGTGAATCCAACCGAGCTCTTGAGTGTCCCGGCCACCTCGACGATTGAGTCGGCCTGAGGCTGGTAGAGCACCGGCAGTTGTTCGGTGGCGAACGTTGCGTAGGCGCTCAGATTCGACTTCCCGTAGATCGTCCCTTTGATCAGCGACGACATTTCGCCATTGGCGTACGTGCCCACGTTGAAGTCCCCACCGGGCAAGAACAACGACTCTCCCGACGGGTAGTCGCTCGGTACGTAGGACCATCCGTAGCCCCAAGCGCATATCTCGAAGGGCTTGGCACCGGTGCAGTCGCTGATGACGTTGTTGAAGCTGTCCGTGCTGTGCGTGATCAGGATTCCGAGCGACTGCCAGTTGGCGATCTCGGACGAGAGCGTCTGGTCAAGTGAGGTCGAGCCCGCGGGCCAAACGACGTTGAAACTGAGCTGGTAGCCCGGGGCGATGTTCGCGCCGCACTGTCCATTGCCGGTACCCGGGTCTGTGCAAGTTTGCACGTTGTTCACCAACGTCCAACCGTGCGCGCTGAGCAACGTGCGAGCGGCCGCGAAGTTGAACGGGTAGGGATTGGCGATGGGTTTGCTCAGGGTGCTCGGCGTACTGGGGGGGAGTGGGCTGTCAATCGTCGAACCGTAGCCCTTGTCCGCGCTCTCGATGATGCTGCGCTGGTCGACGGTGTACTGAAGCGCTTGGCGGATATAGAGCTGATCAACCGCGGCACCGTTCGGGTCCGACGAGGTGAAGTTGTAAGCGGCGTAGTTGAAACTCCACGCCGAACCGGTGACGATCGAATAGTGCGACGCCAGGGGAACCCAATTCGGTCCGACCTGACCGGGAGCCGGAGCCGAGCTCGTGAGAACGCTGGGGTCGATGTAACCGATAGAGAGGCCGTTGTTGAGCAGAGCGCTCTCTTCTCCCTGGATCGTCGTGTACGCGACTTCCTTCACGAAACGGACCTGAGCCTTTTGGGGACCCCGGTATTTGGTGTTGGGTTGGAAGGTGGCGTTGCCGGCGGAGTCGAAACTGGTGAGGCGCCACGGGCCGTCGACACCGCTCTGCCAGAGGCCTCCGGTGAACGTGGAGGTCGTCGATCCTTCCTTCGTGAGGTACGTCACCACGGCTTTGCACGCCGAGTCGGTGCTCGCGGCGCCGTACGCTCCGCTCGCGCACGTCGAAACCTGCGAGCCCGAGGAACGGTCCCAGCTATCGGGCATCGGAGTGATTTCCGAGAGGTAGGCGCCGAGCAACCAGTTGGGATTGACTGAGGTTGTGAAGTTGATGCGAACTGTGTTGTCGTGCCCCGCGGCGCTCTTCACCTGATCTGGTATTCCGTAACCGGCGTTGTAGCCGCAGTAGGCGGTCGGGTCGGCCTTGTACATGTTGAGAAAGAACATGACCGAGCGCGCGTCAACCACCTGTCCGTCCGAGAAGCGCCAGCCCTTCATGGTGATGGTAACGGTTCGGTCGTCGTGGGTGAGGACCGGTCGATTGGCGAGTGAGAGCGATGGGACGAATTTGGCCGATCCGCCTAATCCGAACCAGTACAGCGGTCGGTACATCAGCATCTGGAACTGATTGATGTTGTTGAGCGAGGAGTAGGCGCAACCCAGGTAGGGAAATATGAAGTTCGGATTCGCACCCGGAGCCTCAGCGTACGCAATTGTTCCTGACGGACCGGCAGTGACCGTGGCGACCGCGGACGGCCCGATGACGGCCACGCTCAACACCAGGAGCGTGGCAATGGCGAGGCGTAGGGAGTGTCCGACGTTCATAGAGGTTTCAGCCCGTGCCACCAAGATGGCCATAGATACGGCACCCGCAACAAGCGGGTCATCGCTATGTTACTGGCCGGACTTTCGGGCCAAGTCGTCAGGTGAAAGACGATGACAGGATCGATTCGATGTTCGGACTCTCGAAGTTGAACCCTCTCTCGGTCAGTGCGGCGGGCACGACGCGCTGACTGGCGAGGACCGCGGCGTCGACGAGATCTGCACCAAGCGCGACGCGCAACACCGTCGAGGGAATACTGAGTCGCGCGGGGCGATGCAATTGACGGGCCAAAGCGCTCGTGAATTCGCGATTCGTGAGGGCCGCCGGGGCGACGAGGTTGAACGGACCGCTCGGGCGCGTGTCGAGCAGCCACAGGACGGCGCGCACTTCGTCACGCAGAGAGATCGGACTCATCCACTGCTCTCCGGGGCCCAAGACCCCGCCGAGTCCGAGTCGAAAGAGTGGCAGCTGTTTCTTCAAAGCGCCGCCCCGCGATGACATGACGATGCCGGTGCGCAGGTGCGCCACGTTCGTTCCGGAACGTTCCAGCGGTGACGTCGTCTGTTCCCACTCCGCGCAGACGCGAGCGAGGAAGTCATCACCGATTCTCGATGACTCATCGAGCGTCTCTGCGCCGCGAGATCCGTAGACGCCGATCGCCGAGCCGCTCGCGAGAAACTCCGTGCCGGACGATTCACTGAGGATCCGAACCAGCAGTGCGGTCGCGTCGCTTCGTGAGCGTCGTATCTCCTCTTTGCGTGCGGTCGTCCACCGTCGATCGGCGATGCCCGCGCCGGCGAGGTTGACTACTGCGTCGAAGGTGCCGACGCGTCGCACGTCACTCTCGTCGACGAGACCCCGTGGAGGATCCCAACGAATCGATTCGCCGTTGCCGGGCGAGTCTGGTCGCACGAAGCGCACGACGTCGTCGCCGCGCTCGACGAGTGCCCTCACCAGCGCCGAGCCGATGAAGCCCGAAGAACCGGTTACGCCGACGCGCACGTCTCGTCCCACAGTTCGCCAATCAGTGCGGCGAGTTGATCGGGAATCGAAAGGTGCGCGCCGTGAGCGGCGTTCGTGACCTGTCGACTTCGGATGAGCGGATTGACGGACGCCAGTTCGGCGCTGAGTGAGCGGTGGAAGTCCGGCGCGCGACTGTCGCCGTACACGTAGACCGTAGGCACTTTCAGTGAAGCGACGTCGAAGGGCGGCGTCATCGCGCGGAGACTGGAAAGATCGTTCACCAACGCCGGTCCGTCTCTTCGACGCGAGTCTCGTTCAAGTTCACTTAATCGCTCCCACGCACTGTCTGAGACGATGCGGCGAAAGAACTTCTCGGCTTCGAGTTGCGGATCGTCGCCGAGTGGTTCCCGGGTTTCGTCGCGGCGAAGGATCCACCGTAGCGGCGCCTCGTAGGTTATCACGAGTTGCGCCAGAGATTCGTCGGCGATCGCGGCGCCGAGGGCTACGACTCCGCCGTAACTGTGGCCGAAGAAGATGATCGCTCGGCCTCCGCCCTCGTGGCGGGCGAGGGCGGAAAGGTCGCTGACGTGGCTCTCGAGTTCGAGCGGACCCAGGTCACGCGAACCCTGATACCCGCGACGGTCATACGTGACGAGATCGAATCGATTGGTCCGTCGCGCGAGTCGAGCGAAGGAGCCGCCGCGGTCCAGCCCGCCGTGGATGCAGATGATCGTGGCTTCGGGATGCTCGACGCGACGTTCGGCGACCGCGAGACCCGGTATCGGCGACTCATCGACGAAGTGCAGTCCGTGGGGCGTGGGAGTGGAACTCACCAAGCGAACCTACCCTTCGTTTGAGGGTGATGAACCAACGGAATAAAGCCCCTCGACCCCTAGGCTGGGAGTCGTGACTGCGCCCCCTGAATCATCTTCGTCTCATTCGCGCAAGGGCTCGTTCGGACCGAACGCGTGGCTAGTCGACGACATGTACGACCGTTTTCTGGCCGATCCGAACTCGGTCGCCGAAAGTTGGCGTGAGTTCTTCGCCGACTACCAGCGCTCCACCGTACCGAGCGTCGCGACGTCCGCACCACCGGCCGTGGTCGTCGCCACGCCCGACATCGACGCGGAGGCGACGCCGCTTCGCGGGGCCGCCGCGCGCATCGTCGCCAATATGGAGGCCAGCCTCGCGGTTCCCACGGCGACCAGCGTGCGCACGGTGTCGGCGAGGCTGTTGGAGATCAATCGAGCCGCGCTTAATGAATCGCTGTCGCGTTCGAGCGGTGCCAAGGTCTCATTCACGCATTTCATCGCCTTCGCCATCGTCAAGGGTTTGGCCCAGATCCCTTCAATGAACGCTTCGTTTGTTGGGGCCGTCGACAAAAAAGGTACGCCCGGGATACGACGTCACGAGCACGTTGGACTCGGACTAGCCGTCGACGTCGAGCGCCCCGACGGCTCACGTAATCTCTTGGTACCGGTAATTCGTGACGCGGACACGATGGACTTTCGCGCGTTTCTTCTGGCCTATGAGGACCTCGTGCGCAAGGTCCACTCGTCGAGTTTCGGCGCCGACGACTTCGTGGGCGCGACGGTGTCGCTTACGAACCCCGGAACCCTCGGCACCGTGCAGTCGGTGCCACGACTCATGGCCGGTCAGGGCGCGATCTTTGGTGTCGGCGCGTTGGGGTGGCCGGCCGGTTTCGAAGCGGCCGACCCGCGCGCGCTCGCCGAACTGGGTGTGGGCAAAGTGATGACGCTCACTTCGACCTACGACCATCGAATCATTCAAGGAGCCGAGTCCGGTTTGTTCTTGAAGTACGTCGCGGAGTGTCTCACGGGCCAACACGACTTTTATGACGAGGTGTTCTCGGCCCTCGGCATCCCGTACGAACCGGCGCGCTGGGCCCCGGACAGAAACCCGTCGCTGAACGACGGTGACGCCGAGCGGATTCTGAAGCAGATTCGCGTCCAAGGGCTCATCAATATGTACCGTATGCGCGGCCATCTGAACGCGCACCTCGATCCTTTGCACAGCGAACCACCGGCTTTGCACGCCGAACTCGACATCGCGAACTACGGATTGACGATGTGGGACCTTCAGCGCACCTTCGTCGTCGACGGTCTCGCGGGACGCAGCGAGGCGACCCTCGAAGAGATCCTGTCGATTCTTCGTGAGGCCTACTGTCGCACGACGGGCATCGAATACGGCCACATCATGGACCCCGAACAGAAGCGGTGGATCCAACAGCGCGTCGAAGGCGTGAGTTCGTCGCTGAGCGTCGACGAACAACATCGTGTGCTCGAGGCGCTGAACGAAGCCGAGGTCTTCGAACGCTTCCTGCATACGCGCTACGTCGGCCAGAAGCGATTCGGACTCGAGGGCGGGGAGTCGACCATCGTGGCCCTGCAAACGATCCTCGACGTCGCGGCCGACGAGGGAACCAAAGAAGCGGTCATCGGAATGGCGCACCGCGGGCGCTTGAACGTACTCGCCAACGTCGTCGGCAAGTCCTATAACGACATCTTCTCGGAGTTCGAGGGGAACTTGGATCCCGAGAGTGTCCAGGGAAGCGGGGACGTCAAGTACCACAAGGGTGCGCGCGGTGAGTTCAAGAACCCGCGCGGCGCCACGATTGACGTCTCGATGGCGTCGAACCCGTCGCACCTCGAAGCGGTCTCGCCCGTCGTCGAGGGCATTGTGCGCGCCAAACAAGACCTGATCATTCGACCGAGCGACGGGACCAACGTCGAATCGGAGATCGAGTTCTATCCGTACCTCGCGATTCTGATTCACGGTGACGCCGCCTTCGCTGGTCAAGGCGTCGTCGCCGAGACCCTCAATATGAGTCAGCTTTCGGGATACCACATCGGCGGCGCGATTCACATCGTGATCAACAATCAGGTTGGCTTCACGACAGCGCCGGAGTCAGCTCGATCGAGTTTCTATCCGACGGACGTCGCCAAGATGATCCAGGCGCCGATCTTCCACGTGAACGGCGATGACCCTGAGGCCTGCATGCGTGCGGCGCGGCTGGCCTACGACTACCGCCGAACGTTCAAACGCGACGTCGTGCTCGACATCGTCTGTTACCGGCGCTACGGCCACAACGAGGGCGACGACCCGAGTTACACCCAACCTCAGATGTACAAGATCATCGACCAGATGCGTTCGGTGCGAAAGATCTACACCGAGACGCTGGTTCGTCGCGGCGATATCTCGATTGAGGAAGCCGAGGCCGCGCTGAACAACTTCAACGAACGCCTGCAGAGCGTGCTCGACGAAGTGAGAACGGTCCCGGTTCCCGAGTTACGTGGCATACCCTTCGTCGAAGTGCCGATTGACGCGCCGGCGCCCGAGACCGGTGTCGAGCGTGCCGCGCTGGTCGAGATCGCAGCGGCCACCATGCGCGCGCCCGAGGGCTTCACGATTCACCCCAAACTCGAGCGTCAGTTCGTCCAACGTCGTGCGCTGCTCGATGACGGCGAGGTCGATTGGTCGCTGGGCGAAGCGCTGGCCATCGGATCGCTGGTGCAATCCGGGGCGAACGTGCGCCTGATCGGCCAGGACTCTCGTCGCGGGACGTTCTCACAGCGCCACGCCGCTCTGATCGACTACGACAATGGCGCGCAGTTCGTGCCGCTCGCCAGCCTCGACTCCAAGGGATTCTTCACGGTTCGCGACTCGTTCTTGAGCGAGTACGCGGCGCTGGGTTTCGAATACGGCTACTCGGTCGAAGCCCAGAACACCCTGGTCGCCTGGGAAGCGCAGTTTGGCGACTTCATGAATGGCGCCGAGATCATCATCGACAACTTCTTGGTCGCGGCCGAAGACAAGTGGGGTCAATTGGCCAGCCTGGTGATGCTGTTGCCCCACGGTTACGAGGGACAAGGCCCCGAACACTCGAGCGCGAGGTTGGAGCGATTCCTGACGCTCTCCGCGCGCAACAACATTCGCGTCGCCCAACCGACAACGGCGGCGCAGTACTTCCACCTCCTGCGCTCACAGGTCCTTCGCTCGCACCCGACGCCGCTCATCGTCTTCACACCGAAATCCATGTTGCGCGCCGTCCAAACGCGCTCACCGCTCGTGGAGTTCGAGCGTGGTTCGTTCCGCAGCGTGCTCGACGACACGCTCGAAGACGCGTCGCTGGTCACTCGAGCGGTACTCGCGTCCGGGAAAATCGCCCACGAGGTAATCGCTCGTCGAAACGAAACCGTGACGACGTCCGCGGCGGTCGTTCGCGTCGAGCAGCTGTACCCGTGGCCGCGAGTCGCGATCGATGAAACGTTGGCGCGATACCCGAATCTCCAAGAGATCTTCTGGCTGCAAGAAGAGCCCGAGAACATGGGGGCGTGGCCCTTCGTGCACTTGCAGATGCATTCGCAGTTCCGCGGCATGACCGTGGGCCACGTGGCGCGTGCGGAGTCGGCGAGCCCGGCCACCGGCAGCAGCCTCATTCACAGCGCCGAACAGGCCGACCTCGTGGCGCGAGCACTCGGGTGAGTCCCATTCGATCGTCGCGCCTACGCGTGGTCGTCGACGGTTCGAACTTCGCGACCGAGGGTCGCGTCACGCCGAGCCTGGCGCAGTTGGACGAAGCGGTGCGCGCCTTCATCGATGAGCATCCGAACGCCGAAGTGATCGTGGTCGCCGACGCGAGTTTCGAACATCGCGTGGCGCCGAACGAGCGCGCGCACTTCAAGGGGGCCGAACTGGCTGGCGAGATTGTCACACCGCCGGCCGGAGCAATCGGTCGCGGCGACGCGTTCATCTTGAAGATCGCTGATCGCATCAAGGGCGTCGTGTTGAGCAACGATTCGTTCCAGGAGTTTCACGACGAATACCCGTGGCTCTTCGACGAGGGTCGCCTCATCGGCGGCAAGCCGGTCAAGGGCGTGGGATGGGTCTTCACGCCCCGATTACCGGTGCGAAACACCAAGACCTCGCGACCGGTGAAGAAACTGTCGGTGACGTTGTCCGACGGCGCGAAACCGTCGATCGGCACGACGTTGACGCCGGTCAAGGCGGCCAAAGCGAAGAAGGTGCCGGCCAAGGTCCCAACCAAGGTCGCGAAGGTTCCGAGGAAAGCGAAGAAATCGCTGAAGGTCGTCGAAGCGGAGAAGAAGCCCGCGAAGGCGACGAAGAAGTCACCGGTCAAAGTAGCGAAGGCGCCGCCGAAGCCAAAAAAGGCGACGAAGTCGGTCGAGGCCCCAGCGTCGCCACCGCCCGCGGTCGCACTTCGACGGGGCCGCAATCCCGTCAATCCCGAAGCGGACTTCGCCCTCTTTCGCAGCGCCCATCGAATCGGATCGCGCGTCGATGGAGAGGTGACCGCCTTCACCTCGCACGGGGCCGTGATCAAAGTCGTGTTGAAGAACGGCCAATCGATCGAGTGCTACGCGCCGACGACGTCACTTGGGACTCCAGCGCCGGCGCGGGCGCGCGACGTGTTGAAGCGCGGTGATCGACGCACCTTTCGACTCGTCACGGTCGACGCCGAACGCCGTATCGCGGAGCTGGCGCTGCTATGAGCGAACTGTCGTTGATACCGAGTGACTGGCTACCGCACCGCCCGCCGTTCCTCCTCCTGGATGAGATGCTCACTATCGAACCGGGCGAGCGCGCGAGTGGCCTCTGGACCCTGCGTGGCGACGAGTGGTTCTTCCCGGGACATTTTCCTGGGCGCCCCACGACGCCGGGTGTCTTGTTGCTCGAGTCGCTCGCGCAGTGTGGCGGAGTGGCGGTGCTCGCCGATCCCAAGTACACCGGGAGGCTTCCACTCTTCGGCGGTGTCGAGCACGCACGATTCCGTCGTCAGGTCGTGCCCGGTGACGTCGTCTTGCTCGAGTGCGAGATGACGCAACTCTCGGCTCGAGGTGGCAAGGGCCACGGCCGCGCGAGCGTCGAGGGCAAGACCGCGGTCGAGGCCGATTTGCTCTTCATCCTGGCCGACGTGTCATGAAAATTGCGACCTGGAACGTGAACTCGTTGACGGCGCGCTTCGGGCGCGTCGAAGCGTGGCTCGCCACTCGAAGTCCCGACGTCGTCCTCATCCAAGAGACCAAACAGAACGACGTGAAGTTCCCGACGAAAGAACTCGCTGACCTCGGTTACGAGAGTGCCCACTACGGCCAGGGTCAGTGGAACGGCGTCGCCATTCTCTCCAAGCTCGGCCTCGATGACGTGGCACGCGGTTTTGGTGATGACGATCCCGAAGCGCGCATCGTCGCCGCGACCTGTGCCGGACTGCGAGTGGTGTCGTGCTACGTGCCCAACGGACGAGCGCTCGACAATCCGCACTACGTGTACAAGCTCCAATGGCTCGAGAAGTTGCGCGACCTGCTGGCGACGCGCGACGTCGGTCAGTCCATCGTCGTGGGTGGCGATTTCAACGTGACGCCGACCGACTTCGACTGTTACGACCCATCGCTGTTCATCGGCGCGACCCACGTGAGTGAGCCGGAGCGCGAAGCGCTGCGCGCCCTCGAAGCGACGGGACTGACCGATCTCACGCGCGCGCTCCACCCCGACGAGCCGAGCTACTCGTGGTGGGACTACCGCAACGGCGCGTTTCACCGCGGCTGGGGATTGCGGATCGACCTGCTCTTCGTCGACCAGGCGCTGCTCGCCAAGGCATCGGCCAGTTACGTGGACCGCGACGAGCGCAAGGGCGAGAAGCCGTCGGACCACGCGCCCGTCATCGGCGAGTTCTCGATCTAGCGGAGTCCCTCCGCCAGATTCGCTTCGATGAACGTTGGACCGGGCGTCGCGTAGGAACTCGATAACGCGGTCTCGAGTTCGTCGGCCGCGCCGAGGACCTGAGGGAGTCCCATCCCAACGGACCCTCCCGCCAGATGCCCGGATTAGAAAACTACGTCGTGATGCCGTGCGCCTTCAGCGTGGCTAGGAGCGCGTGGGTTCCATTGACCGACGTCATCGCTCGATGCTCGCGGCGGACTAGTCAAACAGTTCGGGGTCGGTCTTTACGATGTCGTCCCACAGTGGTTGAAACGAGAACCAGCCTGCGAGGGGATAGCCGGTCTGCTCACACGTGTAGCGGGCGTCGTCGGCGTTCACGAGTATCGGAGTACCGGCCGCCTCGGCCAACAGCTGCGCTTGACACGTGCGCTCCATCGTGATGAACCACCACGCCGCTTCGTCAACCGTTTGACCAACCGTGAACAGTCCGTGATTCTGGTGAATGGCGGCCTTCTTGTCGCCGAGGCCCTTGGCGAGAATGCGTCCGCTCTCCTCATCGAGCACGATGCGTCCGCCTCCTTCAGTGACGAGCACGTGGTCCTCGAAGAAGATGCAGGCGTCTTGGGTGAGTGGGTCGAGCTCTCGACCGAGTGAGGAGAACGCCTTGCCGTAGACCGAATGGGCGTGCGCCGCGGCGATGACGTCGGGCCGCGCGGCGTGCACGGCCGCGTGGATCACGAACGCCGCTCGATTGACGGGGCGTTTGCCCTCGACGACTTGACCTTCGTGGTTGACGAGGATCAAGTCCGAAACCCGGATGTGGCGAAAGTTCATGCCGAAGGGATTGACCCAGAAGTGGTCGAGCAGTTCGGGGTCACGGGCCGTGATGTGCCCGGCGACGCCCTCGGAGAAGCCTAACTTGCCGAATATGCGAAGGGCTCCGGCGAGACGCTCCTTGCGGTGACGGCGCTCGGCTTCGATCGTCGCAAAGGTCGGCGGAACGTTGAAGACGAGTTGTTCTTGGTTTTCAGTGAATCGATTCGCTACGTCCGTCATGCGCTCCCTCCGAATAGTCCCTCGAGCGAACTCTACCCGTGGTCTTTTATCGCAACGTCCTCGGTTGATCGACGGGCGCGAGGGCGTCGGACAACTCCAACTCGGCACGAATCGCGGCCAGCCGGGCCCGGCGCGCTTCGCCGGTGAGTGGCGCATTGCGGGCTTCGATTGCGGCGATGGCCTTTTCAATCGGCGCGAGGAACCTTGACGGCGCGCGATCGGGATAGCGCGGATCGTTACGACCTCGACTCCAGGTAATGAGTACGGAGTCCTCGGCGCGACTGAGCGCCACGTAGGCGAGTCGTTGTTCCTCGGCCAGTTCGACTGGCGTGGTCGCGTTGTAATTCGGCAACTGCCCTTCGGCCCACCCGATCGCCGCGACGTGTTTGAACTCGAGTCCCTTCGCGCGGTGAATCGTCGACAAGGCGACGGCGTCGTGCTGCTCGTCGTCGGTTCGACGCGCCGAGGTATCAGGCGCCACGAAGAGATCGGAGGCCGGTGAATGCTCGGGACCTCGACGCTCGTTGGGAATGCCCGCGGCGTCGAGGTAGCCGGCCACGACTTCGAGCTGGGCGTTCGTGCGCGAGAGGACCGCCATCGAACGCCACGTCGTACCGGACTGATGATTGGCGGACAGCCACGTGGCCACGTGCTCGGCCTCTTCGGCGTCCGTGTTGTAGGCGCGCACCATCGGCACGTCACCGTCGTCCTTCGCGGGCACGATGCGGGCGGCCCCGTCTTCGAGCAGCGTGCTCGCCACCTCAATGATGTGAGCGGTCGAACGATGGTTTCGCGTGAGGTCGAGCACCACGGTGTCGGGCCAGGTCCGCACGATCTCTTGGAGGAGTTGGGGATTGGCGCCGTTGAACCCGTAGATGGATTGATTCGGGTCGCCGACACAGAACAGATCGGGGTCGTCGCCGGCCATCTGTCGCAGCAACGAAAACTGCAGTGGGTTCATGTCCTGGGCTTCGTCCACGTAGAGCGACTTGGTGTGGTGTCGAAAGGACGCGAGGACGTTCGCCTCGTCGGTCAAGAGCGCTATCGCTTCGGAGAGCAAAAGGTCAAAGTCGAGGACCCCGCGCGAGCGACAGAGTCCGACGTACCGGTCGAGCACTTCAGCGAACTGCGACGGGGCCAGCGGGGCCTCGCGTCGCAACTTGCGCACGTTCTTGACGTACTGCGCACCGGTGAAGCCCTGTGAGAGCGCCCAACCGATCTCTTGCTCGACCCGGGGGAGTTGCCACTCTTCGAGTCTCAGGTCGCCGCCGTCGCGCAGCTGCACCGCGAGGGCCGCCACCAAACGTCGCCGGCTCGGCTCCAGGGTGAACGGCTTGAGGTGATGGTCCTCGCGGTATTGCGTCACGATATTGAGCGCCATCTTGTGGAAGGTTCCGGCGCGCACGTCGCGAATCCCGGCGCGAAAGAGTCGCTTGCGCAGTTCGTCGCCGGCCTTTCGCGTGAAGGTCATCGCGAGGACTTGGTCGGCGCTGATTTCGTCGTCGGCGATCCGACGTTGGATGCGAAGTCCGAGGACGTGCGTCTTGCCCGAACCGGCGGTCGCGCGAACGAGCAGACGGCGCGACGGCGACATGACGGCCTCGCGCTGTTCGGGCGTTAGCCCGACGAGCAAGTCGCGCGTAAAGGTGGTCTCATCCATGGTCACTACGACGCTACCGGTAGGGCGTGACGTGGTCGAGAGCCGCGCACCATGGCGGTAGCGACGGTGACTTCGAATGAACCATTGACACGGGCACCGACCCGACGCGCAACGCTGATTCGAGGGACCGGGAGACCGAACCACCGAGGCGGGGACGCGGAGACCGCGACCAGAGCAGAACCACGCCGCCCGCACAGGAGTCGTCACCGTTGGCGTCGTTACTGGAAGTGGTGGAGGCAACGCCGCCCGGGATTGGGCAGTGGTTCGTACGTTGACCGGTCTTTTGTAACCTGATGTACGTGCTGCGTGCCTACGGCGACGGAAATATTTTCGGTGAGCCGTACGGCCAAGGTCCGGTGCGGATTATCTGGCTTCACGGGTGGGCTCGTCGAGGTCAGGATTTCGCCGCGGCCGCGACCGATCTGGCGCGACGCGGCGTCGCCTCGGTCGCTCTCGACCTCCCGGGTTTCGGCGCCTCGCCGGCGCCCTCCGCCGCGGGCGGGGCCCGCCTGTACGCCGAACTCGTGATGCCCGCGCTAAAGGAAATCGGCATGGGACCGTTCGTGTTGGTCGGACACTCCTTCGGTGGGACCGTGGCGTGCGTGGTGGCGGCAAATCATCCCGATTGCGTGCGCTCACTAGTGCTGACCGGCGCGCCGCTCCTGCGCCGTCCGTCGTCACGTCCTTCGCCGGTGGCGTACCGAATGCTGCGCGGGCTCCATGCTCGCGGGCTCGTGAGTGCAAAACGCATGGAGGAGGCTCGCCAGAAATACGGTTCGCGTGACTACCGCAACGCGAGCGGGGTGATGCGTGAGGTATTGGTGGCGAGCGTCAATGAGAGTTACGAAGTGGAGCTCGCCCGTCTCGAGGTTCCCGTGACCTTTCTGTGGGGCGAAGAGGATCGCGAAGTTCCCCTCGGCGTCGCCACGCGAGCCAGCTCGCTCTTGACCAGCCCACACACTTTGAAGTCACTTCCCGGTGTTGGCCACCTCCTCCCGACCGAGGCACCTGGAGAATTGGCGAACGTCGTGGGGGCGTTGGTCTAGTGCGCGTCGCCCTCGATGTTCTCTTCGTCGTCACGCTCAGTGCCGCGTACGCCGCACAGATCCTTCGTTGGTTGCGGGTCTTGCAGCGCGAACACTACGAGCCGAGCGCGATGGCCCGCTTCGTCGGTCGCTGGTCCTCGCCGCAGGTCGCGACGATCCCAAAGCCGAAAGTTCGGATCGCTCAACTCGACGTCGCGGTGCCATTCGCACCGCGCGACGACTTTCAGGGCGCTCCCCGCTACGAACAGGATCGACTGAGGCCGAGGCCCGAACGTGGAGGGCGTCGTCCGATTACCTTGTCGCACGTTCTGATATTCGCTTTCGTCGTTTCGGTCTTTTTCAAGAATGAACTCGCGCTCGTTGCGGTCGCCGTGGTCTACGGACTGTTCTGTCCGTGGGGACTCTCGATCAAAGGTCGAACGGGCCCACTGGTGTGGACGCGAAGAGCGACGACCACCGCGGTCGTGGCCACGGTCGTGTCACTCGCCATCGCGTTCGTCGGACTGGTCGCGTCGCGGCCGTGGTTCCCGGCCGCGGTCGTGGTGTGGGCTGTCCCCGTCGTCCTCGACCTCACGACGCGTGTCCTCAAGCCCTACGAAGAGCACCAATCAAAGGGGTTCGTCGACCAGGCCGTCGCGCGGCTGCACCACGTGTATCCGCGCGTCGTCGCCATCACCGGCTCGTACGGCAAGACCTCGACCAAGAACCACCTCGCCCAACTCATGGGCGAGGACGGCGTCGTCATCACGCCTCGCAGTTTCAACAACCGCGCCGGTCTCTCGCGGGCCATCAATGAGAACCTGGCCGACGGCACGAGGGTGTTCGTCGCGGAAATGGGGACGTACGGCCCCGGCGAGATACGGTCGCTGTGTTCGTGGTGCGTACCCGAGATCGCCATAGTGACGGCGATCGGACCGGTCCACCTGGAACGCATGAAACGCCTGGAGGTCATCGAGGGTGCGAAATACGAGATAACCGAGCACGCCTCCGTCGTGATCGTCAACGTCGACGACCTGGTGTTGGCGGGTTGGCCCCAGAAGCTCGCCGAGTCCGACAAGCGCGTGCGCACGGCCGGTTCGACGAATGAATCGGCGTCGGTGCGCGTGAGTGTCGAGGGAGCGAACTGGACGTTGAGCATCGACGGCGCCGTCATCGGCGTGGGGCCGGCGATCGTGGGTGTGCAGGCGACCAACCTGGCCTGCGCGTTAGCCGCCGCCCTCGAACTCGGCGTCGACAAGGGTGGACTGTTCGATCGAGTCCGTCGAGTGAGCGCCATCGAGAACCGTTCGAACGTCGTCACCGCCGCATCCGGCGTTGAGGTCATCGACGACACCTTCAACGCCAATCCGGCGAGTGCCGCGTCGGCGCTCAAGGTACTTAAGAATCTGACGCTCACCGGTCGGCGCGTCGTCGTCACGCCCGGCCTCGTCGAGCTCGGTCGCGAACAGTACGGGGAGAACCTCGCCCTCGCGAGAAAGATCGCGTTCAACGGGTCCGAACTCGTAATCGTCAATCGCACGAATGCCGTGCCGCTCATGCTCGGGTTCGAAGGGCCGGTTCGCCGGTTCAACACTCGTGACGAAGCCGTCACGTGGGTTCGATCGGCGCTGGTGCCCGGTGACGGCGTGTTGTATCTCAATGACCTGCCCGACCACTACCCTTGATGCTCACATGACTTGGCTGCGAGAAACCCGATGAGCGTAGGCGTGCTGTTCGGTGGACCGACGCCGGAGCACGACATCTCGATACTCACGGGACTTCTGGCCCTCCACGAATTGGAGCGATCCGGCTCCGACGCGATCGGCATCTACTGGACCAAAACGGGTGCGTTCTATAGCGTGCCGAGCGCCGTCGAGGCCGAGGCGTTCCTGGACGGTCTGCCCAAGGGTTCGAGTGAACTCAGTCTGCGCCTCGGCGATCGGGGCGGCTTCTTCGCGAGTGCCCGGATGGGTAAGGATCGCGCGGTTGATCTGGAGGCCGTGGTCCTCGCTACGCACGGCGGGCCGGGCGAGGACGGCTCGCTGCAAGCCGCGCTCGACCTCGCAGGTATTTGTTACACCGGACCGACGGTCGCCGGCGCGGCGCTCGGGATGGACAAATGGTCCTTTGGCGTGGTCGTGGGATCGGTGGGCATCCCTACGTTGCCGCGCGTATTACTCGACGCCTCGACGACGACGCTGCCCTTCGACGGCCCGTACATATTGAAGCCGCGATTTGGCGGGTCTTCGATCGGTATCGATGTCGTCGCGGATGTGGCGACGGCCCGAGCTCGGCTCTCATCGAATCCGCACCTCGCCCTCGGATGCGTCGTTGAGCCGTACCGCTCGGACTTAGCGGACATCCAGATCGCCGTGCGTACCTATCCCGCGCTCAGCCTCTCGGCGATCGAACGGCCGCTTCGACGCACCGACCAGTCCGAGATCCTGGATTACCGCGACAAGTACGTGGGTGGCGAAGGGATGGTGTCGGCGCCGCGTGAGCTGCCCGCGGTGATGCCCGAAGCCCAAGCCGACGCAGTCCGGCATTACACGGCGCAGATCGCTGAGGTGGCCTCAGTTCGCGGCGTGGCGCGCGTGGACTTTCTCAGTGGTGACGAAGAACTGTACGTCAACGAGATCAACACGATCCCCGGATCTCTCGCCAAGCACCTCTTCGTCGACCCGCCGCTCGCCTTTGGCGAATTACTTCGTGACTTGATTGCTGAAGCCGTGCAACGACCAGCTCATCGCTACAGCGCGGCCGGGGCCGACGGCCAGGTCTTGCGCAAGGCCACTTCCATCGCGTCCAAACTCGCGTAAGCGCGGCACGCGCGCAGTCGCGTCTAACAGCACGTCACTGTAGGGATCGATGAGCAATCCCTGCTGCAGCGCCCAGAATGCCATTTCGTAGCGGCCGTTCGTGAGCGCGTCGTGGTGCAGTGCGAGCGCGGCCCACTCGCCGTCACGCGCGAGGCGCGCGCCGTATCCCTCCGCGAGAAACCACTCGAATCCGCGAAGCGCACTGGCGAGCGGCTCGCCCTTCACCATCGCGAGGGCCTGGTGGGCGAGGGGAGCGGCTTCGGCGTTGGTGAGCTGGCGGGCCCGAGAGATGAGGGTCGTGAACACTTCAACGTCGCTGGTGATGCCGTGGGTCACGTAGAGACCCGACGAAGTGACGGCGTGAAGACGCGGCCCCTGGTCATCGGATCCCGCGCTTCGTCGAACCACGCTCGCGGTGTTCGCGAGGGTTCGAAGGGACGCGTCGACGTCGGCGTGCGTCAAAACCCGAGTGCGAAGGCGTTCACCGGTGATGGGTTCATGACGGTGCATGGCCAAATAGGCGAGCATCTCCACGCCGCGACGTCGAAGCGTCGGCGTAAGCGGTTCGACGAGTCCGACAATGTTCGGCTCGGCGCGAAGGAGTTCGACGCGAATGCCGCCGTGATGTGGGAGCGGTGCGATGGTCGACCACGCCGACGTCGGGAGCCTCCGGGGCTGCTCGCTGTACGGCGACAGGGTGATCGAACAGGCGATCAATTCATCGTCGAGTTCGCCGCGGTCCCCGAGGTAGACAACGACGGTGTTGCGGACGCTTCGTGTTGCGAGCGCTCGCAGCAGCTCCGGCTCATTGTCCGCGAACACCAGTTTCCCCGAGTGGAGCGTCACCGTCGCTTCCATTACGTCGCGACTGCTCCATGTCGGGAGGATCGCCAGGGTGCCACCTTCGCGAGCAAAACTGACCAGCGTGCCGAACGGCGATGGTGCCAGCGCGCACGCGACGTACGCGTCGACGCACTGCGTCGCCGTTGCTGATGTCTCGATGGAGTTCGGGACGTCGACGACGCCGTCATGCCGCTCGCCGATCATCTCACGCAATTGGCTCAGCAGCGTCGGGTTGAGGGCTCGCAGGAGTTCGATGGACTCATCGACGTCGTACTTGTCGTCGGTGAACTGATGTTGACGAATTAAGTCGCTCCGTCGCTTTGCCATCAGGGCGAGGGGCATGATGCCCTCACCCGACGACCACGGCGCAGGAATTCGACGCGGTGTCTTGACGGGCGCGTGGCGTGACGGTGACATCGCGAGCGAACTCGTGACGCTCGAAGACGGCGTTGCCGTGATCGGCGCGAGCGCGCCCGCCGACGTGGGTATGAGAAACGACAAGAGTGCCACCAGACCGCCAGCGAGCCACGCACTGCCGCCCGAACCTGCCGGTCCACCCCGGCGAAGGCGCCACACATCCCGCACAACCTGCAAGAGGAAGGCGCACCAGAACAGTGCGAGGGCGACGAGCAAGGCGCGCACCAACGTCCCGTCGTTCTGTCGTTGCGTGCGGTGCCACTTCGTGAGGACCACGTAGGGCAACAACACGAAATAGATGGCCAAAGCCGTGCCCTGGAGGGGTGCAACGAGACGCTTTAGGTGTTGGGAGTTAGCTGCCACGTGAGCGACGTCCCGACCGAGGTAGAAGCGATCTCCAGCTGACAGCTCTGGTTGGAGCCCACTACGACCTGACGCTCGACCGGACTGGTGTCGGCCCCGCAGTTGAGTGATTGGTTTGTTGACCCGCTCGCCGAAAATGTCCAGTTTCCTGGTCCGCGGAGCGGCACGTCGACGGATTCGAAGCCGGGGTTGAGCGTTCCGGACAGTTCGCCGCTCATCGCGTTCGCGTTCGAGATCGGCGCGACAGGCTTTGCGGTCGACGTCGTCACGCTCGAGAAGCTGTTGCCGACTGACGACGTACTCTTCGTCGTCTTTGCCGTTACGATCACCGGCGTCACCGGCGTCACCGGCGTCGACGGCGACGACGTCGTCGTCGTCGGGCTCGTGGACGTCGTCGAGTTCGGGACTTGGGTTGTGACCGGTGACGTCGAAGAGGGTGGGGGCGACGAAGCCACGGGGGCGCGCGGCGTGGACGTTGCGGTCAGGGTGAAAACGAGAATGATCAGCAGGAGCGGGCTCGACCACATCAAGAGGTGGGCGCTCTTCAGCGAAAAGGGTGAGCGCGTCATTGTTTTCGTAGGGTAGTGGTGACGAGTTCAAATAGCGATTCGACATTTACGGACCTGTATTTCATTCAAATGAGGAAGCGCACGGCGAAGTGCTGCAGTTCTTTCTGCAACGTGGCCGGCGCCGAATGGTCCTGCGCGGCAACTTCACGAAGTGAAAGGCCCTCGTAGACGCGGGCGTAGGTGAGCCGTGCGATGCGGTCGTACTGACTGCCGCGAAAGCTGTGCAATCGTGTGAGCAGTGGCGAGGCTTCAACCGCCGGTTCGTCGTGCTGATCGAAGTGCGAGACCGCGCGCCTCGCCGCCTTCTCTTTGAGTAGCCACCGGCGCAGTCGGCCGCGTAGGGCCGAGAGGATGTCCGGCGCCGCGTACTGTCGCGACTGACCGGCCCAATCCGTCAGGAGTTCGCTCGCCAGACCGAGGGCCACGCCCACGGTCTCACTCGGATCCTCGACGATGCCGTCGCCGAAGCGCAACTGCCGACAGACGCTCACGATGCCCGGAATGAGCGTCTGTAACAGCGCGCGGTGAATCTCGGGATCGCCCGCCTCTTCGAGGAGTGCGCACACGATCTCGGCGCGCTCGAGCACGTTGCGCCCGCTGCGAGCCTCGAGCAGCGTGACGACGTCATAGAGGTCACTCAGCGCACCGAGGTCCAGGTCCTGGTGTCGCTGGGCGAATGTCGCCATCGCCGATCGAGCCCGCGACGAGTGTCCCACGTGGAGCCATTCGTTGCGCATCTGTCCTAAGAGGTCGTTCTTGAGTGTCATGGCGCCCAGTACAGGTGTCATGACGCATCGCAGGACCCCTCGGAAGGCGCCACAGCGCAGTACGTTTCTCACGCCGTCCATGATGCGCTACGCCACGCACATGGCAGCGCACATAGCCGAGACGTAGGCTGGAGTCATGGACATCGAATCTTTCTACGAGCAAAATGAGGCGCGTCGTGAAAGCGCCGAGTTCGAGTTTGGCGGCGAGTGGACCGACGTCGTGGACAACGAGTACGAACTTTCGTGGGTCGAAGCGACCGGGGAGCTCTACCTGATGGTGGAGCCGGACGCCGTTGTCACCGAGGACGCCTTCGGCGACTTCTACACCCACGGCGAGGAAGTCACCGATCTGACCGTTGTGATCATTGGCAAATCCGCGTCACTGGCCGCCCTCGAAGACACGATGTCAGGCTGGGAAGACGCGATGCTGGAGCCGAATTCTCTCGCGTGGTTGCACCAACGCTTCCCGTCAACGAAGGACTAAAGATACGGCGTCGACGAGTCGGCGACCCTGCATAGTCGGGTCAACGACGGCACCAGGTTCTTTAGCGGCACTCGTTCGGATTCGTTGATCGTCGTCATGAGGGCGTTCCAACTGCCGTCGATCGACGTGGCGTCGGCTGCTTTCGGCGTCGCCTTCAGTAGTTCACTCATGGCTCGTCCCTCCAGTGTGGTGCGTTGCGCCGCGCTGAGAGTGGGAGCCTCGCTCTGAGTCTGCATCGTGATGGCGCGCTTCACTAAGACGCACGACGCGCGCGCGTCAGTGGCGGCGCCATTCGTGCCACAAGAAGTAAGTACGACACTCGCGAGGACGAGTGCGCTAAGCGGGCCGAGGACTCGAACTACCCGAGCCACGCGTCGGCAGCTTGCAACAAGAAGTCGCTGACACTGCGCCCGCGTTCGAAGATGTCGCAAAGGGGATCCTCACCCTTGGCGACTTGACTCAGTGAGATTGCGCGACGAGCGACAATCGATATTCGACGTTCGCTGCTCTCGGTGGGCGACGCGAACGCGTCGGTCGCAGTTACTTCGAGCGGCATCTCCAGTCCACCAATCGGCGCGAGGTCGATTGCCAAGCGCAGCAAGTCAGGACCGTGCGGCATGGGCGGGAGGCTCCAGGTCAAGACCAACGGGAAATGGAACTCGTCCGGCGGATCGACCTCGTCCGGGAGACCTAGCACCGCGTCTTCGAAGGCGAGGAGTGTCCTCGGATCGACGTCGAGTTCGATGTGCAGGTCGACCGGTCCGCCGCACCCGTCCTCGGGATGCAGATCAACTTCCCACGCCTGGCGAAGAGAGTATGTCTCCACGAAATGACGCTCGTCGTGGACGTGGAATCCGTGCGTCACCGCATGGTCCTTAAGGTCTGCGACGAAACCAGCGACGTCAATTGCGGCCATTGCCATTCAGGTTAGCCCCCAAGACAAGTACCGTGGCAGCGTGAATGACTCGCTTTTGACACCACTGCGCGCGTGCGCACAAGAGATTGGTGAGGCCGTAAAGGCGCACCGCGGACGCGGACTATCGGGCGATCGAGCGACGCAGTATCACCTCGACGTTGCGGCCGACGAAGTCGCACGGCGCGTGCTCGGCGGTGCTGGTTTTCGGGTAATGAGTGAAGAGTCTGGTGTTACGGGCGACGGTGAGTTCACGGTGGTCGTCGATCCGATTGACGGATCGACGAACTGCGATCGCGGCATTCCCTTTTACTCAACGAGCTTGGCGGTGATGCACAATGACGAACTCATTGCGGCGTTGGTGATGAATCAGGCAACGGGAACCGTCTTCGAAGCCGAAAAGGGGAGTGGCGCATATCGTGACGGCGTCGCCATCGCCCCGAGTGGTCAAAGCGAAATCGCACACGCGATCGTAGGGTCGTCCGGCTATCCGTCTCATAATCTTGGCTGGTCTCAGAATCGATCACTCGGCGCGGCGAGTCTCGAGATCTGTCTCGTCGCCGATGGTTCTCTCGACGTGTACGGCGTAGCCCAGCAATCGGGGCTGAACGTATGGGACTACTTGGCCGGATTGCTGATTGTGCGCGAAGCCGGTGCGTTCGACGCTGACTACTTAAATGAGCAACTCGTCATCACAGATGATGTCGTGCGCCATCCCGTGTTCGCAGGCTCTCAAGAATTACTGTCGTTCATGCTCGACGTGGGGACCATCTAGGCTTTTTGCTTTCGGGCGCTTAGCTCAGTTGGTTAGAGCAGCTGATTTACACTCAGCAGGTCGGGGGTTCGAGTCCCTCAGCGCCCACTGGTTTTTCAGTCAATATGACTTCAAAAAAAGGTCCGTTGTAAACCGTTTGTAAACCGTTTGTAAACGGATTTCGCAAACTTGATCTGTAAGACCACGTAGCCTCGCTTTATGACAGTTCGCACCGTCACGATTGTTACTTGCGACTCATGTGGAGTTCAGGTGACATTGCCCGCTGATTCGGCAAACGATCCAGACTCTGTCGCTCCAAAGTTGGTGTCCATCCGTTGGTGGGTGCAACGATGGGGATGGTGGGTGAGTGAAGAGGGAAATGACTATTGTCCGGATCACGCTAAGCCCGACTGACCGTTGCAACTAAGCCAACAGGCTCGCTGATAGCGCCGCGCCAGCCTCTTGGGCCAGTGCCCGTTCCCGTAACGGCAACGAAGCATCGTGGTCGCTGTGTCACCACGCCGGGACCGACCAGTGGTCATCCTGTCGCATCACACCTCAGGAGTGAGAGTCGGCGCGAACACTTGAGAAGGCGACCTGGTCACCGCAGGTAGGATTTCAGTTCGTGCCGACCGCTCCAGACCCCGACGTGCTCTCCTCGCTGCGCCAGGCGCTCGTCGTCGAACGTCGCCAGGCGTCCCCCGAAGAGCTCGCGAACGCCGCCGCTCTTCCCTACGAGGCCGTCCCGACCCTCGCTGCACTGGCGCATGAGGTGCGCCTCGCCTGGTGCGGCTCGACCGTCGAAATCGAGGGGATTCTCTCCGCGAAGACCGGCGGGTGCCCCGAAGACTGTCACTTCTGTTCACAGTCATCCCGCTTCGACTCGCCGGTGCTCGCGACGCCTTTCCTTGACCCTGACGAGGTTCTCGCCGCCGCCAAGGAGACCGCGGCGCTCGGGGCCAGCGAGTTCTGCATCGTCCTTGCGTTGCGCGGTCCCGACGAGAGGACAATGGGGCGGATCTTGGATCTCGTCCCTCGAGTCCGGGACGAGACGGGGCTCAACGTGGCGGTCTCTGCGGGAATTCTCACTCGCGACCAGGCCGAGCGCTTCGCCGCTGGTGGGGTGCACCGCTACAACCACAACTTGGAGACCGCCCGCTCCTTCTTCGGTCAAGTCGTCACGACTCACACCTGGGAAGAGCGCTGGACGACCTGCCGCGCGGTACAAGACGCCGGCATGGAGCTGTGCTGCGGAGTCCTGCTCGGCATGGGAGAAAGCGATGAACAGCGATTGGAGTTGATTGGGCAGCTCGCTGAGCTGGGTCCGGCCGAAGTGCCCCTCAACTTCCTCGACCCGCGGCCAGGTACGCCACTCGCGATCCGCCGCCCTCTTCAGCCGCTCGAAGCGCTGCGCTGGATCGCTCTGTTTCGACTGGGACTTCCGGCCTCGATTCTTCGTTATGCCGGAGGCCGAGAGCTGACTCTTGGCGAATTCCAGGCCATGGGCTTGACGGCTGGGATCAACGCCCTCATCGTCGGCAACTACCTCACGACCCTCGGTCGTTCCCCGAGCGAGGACTTGACCATGCTCGCCGACCTGCACATGCCCATCGGGGCGTTGTCCTCGGCGATTTAGAACAGGACTGTACGGCGATGAGCGCCGAGCACTGCACGGGGTGTGGCGAGGTCGAGGGTCTTTGCCGCACGGGAGGACTCTGCCGAGGCTCCTACGAGCCACCTCGCTTCTGTTCCACCTGCGGTCGCCGCCTAGCCGTACGAGTGACACCAACCTCGTGGACCGCGCGCTGCCGGGAGCACGGAGAGTTGAATGGCCAGTAACCCGCTGTTCGAGGAGCGCGCCGGGGAAATTGAAAACGTGCGCTGGCGCGAGAAATCCGCAAGCACCGTGCGTGGACTCCGAGGGCCGCACCACCAATTGCAACAGCGTGGTCTCCTCGAAAATTAGGGCAGTGTCGTGGTGGTGCTCGACGTAGTGGTCGTTGGTTTTGGCAGGGTGGCAATCAACGAGCCGTCGCCGATGGACAGTTCGGTGAGCGATCCCGTTTGTGCGCCTGGAGTGGCGCTATTGGCGCCGGAACGACTGGCCACCCATAGATCGCTTCCGGAGACCGCGAAGGCGGAGAGCAGACTGAAGTAATACGGACCGTTCGTATTGCACATGAACCAGCTGGGCTGAGCGCTGGTCGCGGACAACTTGGTCACCATAGGACTGGTGCCAAAAGGACTGGCCACGTACACGTTGCCCCGAATGCCGATCACCACCGAGGGGGATCCGAAACCGTAGCTACCGTCTGAGTCGGAGACGGTAGTGATCACGGTGCCCGTTGCCGGATTGATCTCGGTTGCGGCATTGCTTCCGCTATCGGCCACCCAGACGTGGCCGTTCTCGATGGCGATTCCGTCGGGAGCATTCAACCCCTGTTGTGTCACGACCCGAATCAAGCGGCCACTGGCGATGCGCACCTCGGTCACCGAGTTGTCGCCCTTGTCGGCGACGAAGGCGACGGTACCGGACACGGCGAGTGCCGTCGGATCGGCGAAAGCAAAGGAAGTGCCTGACACCGTCTGGACAAACGAGCCGGAGTGAGCACGAATCTCGGTTATGGATCCCGTGCTCGTACTCGTGGCGTTGGGCCGACCGGCGTTAAGAACGAGGATCAAACTCCCGGCCACTTCGATCGCTACCGGGTTGATGAAGTGGTAGCGCGAACCGGAGATTGTTCGAATGAGGGCGCCATCGCTCGCTCGCAGCTCGCTGACCGATCCCGAGGCGTTGGCCACGAAAAGATACGCTCCATCGCGGGTGATCGCAGTCGGTTGCCGGAATCCGTAGCGCGCGGAGTTGAATGTGGCGATCCACGAACCACTGGTCGGGTTTATTTCGGAAACTGAGTTGCCCGCTTGGTTGGTGACCCACAGGTGACCGCCGCCAAAGGCCAAGCCGGAGGGCGAATCAAATTCCAGCGCACTCGACGTGCTCAGTCCGGACGCCAACTGCGTCGGAAGCAAGGCCGCGCAAGTAGCCGTCGCGATTGCAACACCAAACCACCCGACCATTCGTTGCTTCCTTGGGAGGCCCCGCATGAGTGAGATTCTAGTGCTCCATGTTCGCGGCATGCTCTTGGATTACGGATTCCAGTATTGACTGGGCATCGAGTTCAACGAACCGTGTTGGCTACTCAATCACATACGAGTTCGGACAGTACATCTGGAAGAAAGTGAAGTCACCTGTGATGTCGCCGATCGCCTTCACGTACCGGCGACCGCTTCTCGAACGTCGCAGGCGTAGAGGCGTCGCGTCCGTAACTCACCGGACTTGATGTTGTACGTGACTTCGAGTCGGCGACGACCGATCCACGAAATGGTCCCGGTTCGTTCGCGACCGGCGATTCGAGCGATGACCCTGTCACCAACTTTCATCGTGCCGATGACTTCAGAGGATAACTGCGATCTTTCGGCGCGACGCTCTCGATCCTCATTCGCCCAGTCTTGGAGAATTTCGCCATAAATCTTCGATTCTCGTACCGCACCTGCGCGCTTTTCGATCTGCCGATCGCACTCGCGCGTTAGCCATGAGTACCGCGCCTTGATCGCCTCACAGATAAGCCGATGAGTCTCTTGGCTTTGGTCCTCGTCGTAACGCGTGAACTCGTGGCGAAGCATATTCACGACGAGCCGATCGGTATCGCCGGCCTCGCTTGACGAACGGCCGTACTCCATATCGAGGTCGATCGCGTGACGTTGAGCCGTCGTTTCGAGAATCGCCTGTGACCAGCGCGGGAACCACGTTTCGATCATGAAAACAACGGTCGTCGAAGTGATGATGTGGAGAAATAATGAAAGAACACAGACGGCGCTTCTCCAATCGAGTGGCGACGGCGTTAGGTGGAGACTATCGATGGAAGCGACGCTGCGAAAAACTATTTGATGAACAGCGCAACTATTTCGAAGTCGCGTCAGCAACGAGCGCGTCCGTGAGTGCGTCGATGCCCGAGAGGTTTCCACGTAGCTGTGGTGCGAGGTGATGTCGAGTCACGAGGTAATCTGTCGCAGCGTACGAGACCTTGGTCTGTGCTCCGTCGGCCCAAATGAGTACCTTGAGTGGCAGGTCGAGCGCCGCCAGCGGAACTGATTCCATGACGGGAGTTCCGGCAATGGGATTACCGAAAATGACCAGCGTGGTTTCACGAAGGTCGAGACCGACCAAGCGCGCTTCGGCTCGTTGGTCGATCACAGTGAACACCGTCAGACCTTTTGTCTGAAGAATGCCGAGGAACTTCTCGACGGTCTCTTCAACGGAAAGAAGACTTAATTTCGTTGTGGTTTCGGATGCGTCGTTCGCGCCAGCGCCCATCAATCACCTAACCCCTGAACACATCGCGTCGGAATCCGAATGTCGCATTTACGACACGCTCGCCGATGCCTCTTCAGACTCCTTTTGCACCCCGGGCTGCAGGCCAATCTTGGCGACGATCGCGGCGACGGCCATCACACCGGCCATTGCGTAGAACACCGTGCGGATCGAATATGCGAAGTCCAGTTGTACGTAGCGCGGAATAGCACCGAGGCTGCCGCGCTGTGACTGAGAGATCTTGGTCGCCACGGCCGCTGCCGCCTTGGCTGAAAGGCCTTTTCCGATGAGCGTCGTCGTGACGCGTGAGCGCATTTGGTCGACGAGAACCGTGCCGAGGATCGCGAGTCCCAGGCTGGCCGCGAAGTTTCGCACGGTCTGCGTGATGCCCGTCGCCTCGCCGTAGGAGAGGCGTGAGGCGCGGTTCACGGCGTCAGTGCTGGCGGGCGTCAGCATTAATCCCATGCCGAAGCCGGCGAGGATGACGTACGCCACTTGGTTGCTGAAGTCGAGTTGCGTGACCTTGCTCGCCCAGAGACCGAATCCCACCGCCGCGAGAGCGCATCCAATGACTACGGGACGCTTCGCACCGCGCTTGTCGAGGATGCGACCGCCGATTTGTGACGCGGTCACGAAGCCGGCGAAGAAGTACAGCAAATAAAGACCGGCCTGCTGAGCGGTCTTGCCTAACGCGATCTGCGCGTACTCACTGGCGAAGAAGAAGATTGGAATGAACGTGAGCATCGCAATTCCCAGCACCAGATTTTCGACGAAGAACGCTCGATTGTTGAAAATATGTACCTTCATCAGCGGCGATTCCGTGTTGCGCTCGACGAAATAGAAGATGATGATCAACGTCAGTCCGGCCGCGATCGAGATTCCAATGCCGGGATTACTCCAACCCCATACCGTCGACTGCTGGAATCCGAAGACACTCAGGGTCACGCCGCCGGCGATCAACACGAGACCGCGGTAGTCCATTCGAGCCGGCACGTGCTCGGTGAGCGGCTTGGAAATCACGATCAATACCAAGGCGATAAGGGCTACGGGAATATTCACCCAGAAGATGGCTCGCCACGTCCATTCCGTGAGGTAGCCGCCCAGAACCGGACCGAGGGCGGTAAGGCCACCGGCGACGCCGAAGAAGATCGCCAGCGCTTTGCCGCGCTCGCGAAGCGCGAAGGTCTGCACGACGATGGCCAGGGCGGCGGGGAACATGATGGCACCGCCGGCCCCCTGAACCACACGGAACGTCACGATCCACGCTTCGGCAATCGATCCCTTCGGGGTCAATCCACACATCGCCGACGACGCCGCAAAGAGAATCACACCGAGCGTCACCATTTTCCGGTGACCGACGGTGTCGGCGAGGCGCCCGCCAAAGGCGAAGAGTGCCGCCAGCGAAAGCAAGTAGCCGTTTACGGCCCACTGGACACCGGTGCTCGTCAGGCCGAGCTCCTTTTGAATCTGCGGCACCGCGATCGACACAATTGTCTGGTCGATGAAGGTCATCGCTACGGCAAATATCATCGCGGCGAGTACGAGATTTCTCGATCGACCAACCGACGGATTGGCGATCGTCATTCGTTCACTCTAGTTAATAGCCACGGCGGTTAAAAACGTTCTCAGACGCACAATCGACGTTCACTTTCTGATCACGCTGGGAGAGTGTCAACAATCTTCAATTCTGGATAGGACCCGGAACCGCGAAACTCCATGTGCGGCGAGTGACCAACTCCGCGCACGCGACCGATACAAGAAGAATCAGAATCACAGTGCGTAGCGTCATTAATCGCAAGTTGGATCTGGGTGACCGAAGCATCGCAACGTCTGCACCGACGTCGTCGATTGTCATCGCGTCCTATTCGTCACACGGCGATAGCGCCGAGGCGTTCGAACTCCGGCCGGAGTGTCGACGCGTCGAGCGGCGTTGATTAACCCTTGACGCCGCAGACGTTCTTGTTGTACGCCGTGATCTTGTTGGACGCGCCACTCATGGTCTTGCCCAGAGCCTCGAAACTGGCGATCTCAGCCTTCGAGAGCTTCGTGAAGTTGAAGTTCGACTTCGCCAGGTCAGCGTAGAGCAGGTTGATGTCCTTGAAGACCAACCGGTAGCTGGTCTGCAGTGACGACGGCGCAACGCCGAGGACGAGGGTCTCTTCGGGCTTCAGGTTCTGGAACGCCTTTTCCATCGCGGCCTTCAAAGCACCAGGAGTCTCGAGAGCCTTGTTCGCGGCGTTCTGCTTCTTGTCGTAGGCCGTGAGTAACGTGCAGTAGGCCGAGCCATTGGCCGACTTCAGATGAGTGCTGGCGAACGACGGTGTCGCGCTCGAAACCAGTGTGGCCAGTGAGAGCACCATCATCAGTGACGCGCCCGCGGCGCACTTCGCTCGCCACGGCGCCGAGCGAAGTAGTCCTCCGGCAGTGGTACTTGTGTTCATCAATCTCCCCTTTATTGATTGGCCACACTACGGGTTCAGACGACGACTCGTCGATGTGTCCGCCGAACTGCTGAGCGCATCCTAGGCAGATTGTCGACGCGTTTTCAAGCATCCCAGCAATCGGGTACCGCGACGTGATTCGATACGTGAAAGATGGTCGACCGGGTGTCGACTTTCGGTAGTTCGTGGACGGTCGCGTGAAGGTTACGTGGCTACTCCTCGAATTGAGGACACGTTGGGCGTATCTGTGTACAAAGTCCACAGTTCAATCGTCCATAATGGATACATGGACTTAATCTCTCGAGCCGAGAGCTGGCTCTGCGACATGGACGGTGTGCTGATCCGAGACGGCGCGATGATTCCCGGAGCCGACAAGTTCTTGGATCGTTTGAGCTCGACCGGTCGGCCGTATTTGATTCTCACCAATAATTCCCTCTTCACTCCTCGCGAGATCCGAGAGGAACTCTCGCAGATGGGGCTCAACGTCGAGGAGAGCCGTTTGTGGACGTCGTCGTTGGCGACGGCCAAATTCGTGCACACGCAGCGTCCTTTCGGGACAGCTTTTGTAATCGGTCAGGCGAGCTTGCACGAGGCGATCCACGACGTGGGGTACCGACCAGACGACCGCGCACCGGACTACGTCGTGCTCGGCGAGACTCAGGACTACTCCTTCGACGAGATGACCACCGCGGTGCGGCTCATCGAAAAAGGGGCGCACTTCGTCGCGACGAATCCCGAACCAACTGGCCAGTCTCCGCAGGGTCCACTGCCCGGTTGTGGCGCACTGGCCGCGATGATCGAGAGCGCAACCGGTGTCGCGCCGTACTTCGTAGGCAAGCCGAATCCGGTCATGATTCGCGAGGGCCTCAACATCCTCGACGCCCACTCGAAGTCGACCATCATGATTGGCGATCGCATGGACACCGACATCCAGGCCGGCGCCGAGGCCGGTCTCGGCACGATTTTGGTCCTCTCGGGCGTCGCGCGCGCCGAGGACGTGAGTCGCTTCCCCTTCCAGCCGTCGCGAATCGTCGATTCAGTTGCTGATTTGGTCGACGAACTCTAGAGGCCCGTTCGAGACTGCGCAGTCGCCCAGGACTACTGCGTCGTAAGTGCCAACGCGGCGAGGAAGGCCTTGGCCCAGTCGTAGACGTTGCGACGAAAGATCATACGGCGCATTCGCGCCATTCGGTCGCGCGTCTCTTTGGGGCCAGCGTTCATGGCCAAGAGGATTGACTCCTTGATGCCGTCGAGGTCATGCGGATTCACCATGTAGGCACCGCGAAGTTCCGTCGCCGCCCCCGCGAACTCACTCAATATCAGTTTGCCCGTGAGGTCCGAGCGCGTCATCACGTACTCCTTGGCGACCAGGTTCATACCGTCCTTGAACGGCGTGACCAACATAATGTCGGCGGCCAGGTAGAGCGCAATTAACTCGTCAAAGGGCACGTTCTTGTGGAGGTAGTGAATCGCGGGATGTCCCACGAGGCCATGTTCGCCGTTCACTTCACTCACCGCGCGTTCGAGATCGTGACGTTCCTGTTCGTAGTGCGAATCCGATTCACGACTCGGGACCGCGATCTGAATCATCACCTGTCGCTCGGCGCTCAACTGGCCGTCGTCGAGCATCTCGGCGATCGCCTTGATTCGCTGTTGAATTCCCTTGGTGTAGTCGAGTCGGTCGACGCCGAGTAGTAGGAATTCAGGATTTCCGAGGCCTTCGCGGATCTCACGGGCTCGAGCGCGGACGTTCGGGTCGGCTGCCAGCTCCACGATCTGATCGCAGTCGACCGAGATCGGGAAGGAACCGACGCGAATAGCCCGACCCTCGAAGTCCAGTCCCGAGTCGGTGCCGGTCGCCGACGTCAATCGACGAGCCAGGCGAGAAAAGTTCGAGGCCGACGAATGTAATTGGAAGCCCAAGAGATCGGCGCCGAGTAGTCCGGCCAGGATCTCTCGGCGCCACGGCAGTTGCATGAACAGCTCGCTCGGGGGGAACGGGATATGCAAGAAGAATCCGATGCGGACATCCGGACGCAGCTCGCGCAACATTTGCGGGACCAACTGGAGCTGGTAGTCGTGCACCCATACGGTGCCGCCGGGCGCGACGTTCTCGGCCACGGTCATGGCGAAGCGCATGTTGACTTCACGGTAGGTGTGCCACCAAGTTCGGTGGTACGACGGTGAACGGATGGCGTCGTGATAGAGCGGCCAGATAGTGGCGTTGGAGAAACCGAGGTAGAACTCCTCGTACTCTTCGGCGCTGATTGACACGGATTTGAGACGGATCCCTTCGTAGGTCGAGGGCGGCTCCTGGTCCTCGGACGTGCCGGCCCATCCGATCCACAGACCCTGGCGATTCTGGAGGGCCGACGTGAGGGCCGAGACCAACCCACCGGGACTGGGGAGCCATCCGTCGTCGCCCGGGGTGCCCGCGTGACGAAGCGGCAGTCGATTGGCCACGACCACGAAGTCGGCCGGCTCATAGGACGGATCGACGAAAGGGTCGTCCGGGATGTTCGGCTCTACCGATCCGATTTGGGAGAAAGTGTGTTCGCTCATGAGGGGTACCGGGTCAGAGCCTAGGTTGAACCTTTCTCTTTCGCACGGGCCGAAGTTTCGTTGGATACACGTGCCCTGGTCGTGTACCTCTGATCATGCCGCGATTTTCCTTGCAAGAATTGCGGCGGGTCCTCGGAGCGTTCTTGTCACGAAACGATGAAAATTACCGAACAAGAATAAAAATCGCCTAGCGCGGCGGATTATCCGTTTTGATTATCTCGACCGATCCGGTGCTTTCGGTCCAGATCTCTTTGGTGGCGAGCGTGTTGGCGAGATCGACTTTGCCCGCGTTCCACCAACTGTGCGAGTTGGGGTTGCCCGGGGACGCCTCGCCTGCGCGCGCTTCGACGCTGATCACACTCATGATGGCGTTGATGAGCGCAAGATGCGTGAGCGCCTGAGGGAAGTTGCCGAGATGGCGTTCGGTCGTCGGATCGAGCTCTTCGGCGTAGAGGCCCAGCGTGCTCGCGGCACCGATCAGCTTTTCGCAGTGCGTGCGTGCGCTGTCGAGCTCGCCGATCGCGACCAGCGCCGACACGAGCCAAAAGGAGCAGACCGTGAAACTGCCTTCGCCCTCTCCGTCGAAACCGTCGTCGGTCTTTTCTGGCCGGTACCGAAATACGAACGGCCCGTCCGTGAGGTCGTCGGCGATCGCGAAGACCGTCGAACGAATCCGTTCGTCGTCTGCGGGCAAGAACCCGAGCATCGGCAACACGAGCAGCGAGGCGTCGAGTTCGTCACTGCCGTAGGACTGAGTGAAGCAGCCTCGCGGACCTATGGCGTTCGCGCAGATGTCGTCGTGAATGATCTGTGCTGCGTTCAACCATTGCTCGGCGCGGGCCTTCTCACCGCGCAGCATGGCGAGTCGCGCGCCGCGCTCGACGGCCACCCAGCACATGACCTTCGAGTACGTGAAGTGGCGCGGCTCGCCCCGTACTTCCCAGATGCCACGGTCCGGTTCGCGCCAGCACTGCAACGCGGTTTCCACGGCCTGGACGACAATGCGCCATGATCGCTCACTCAAGGCGTCACGTGAGCGGGTGTGCTCGTAAATACAGTCAACGATCCCGCCGAGGATGTCGAACTGCGTCTGGTTGTAGGCGCCATTACCGACGCGCGCCGGTCGACTCCAGACGTAGCCCGTCAAGTGATCGAGTTCGATTTCGACCGGTGACTCGCCACCGTCGACCGGGTAGAGCACCTGGAGGTTTCGGCGCGCTCGTACACCAGTCGTGGCGGCGGTGCCGCGCGGGGGCTCGAGGACGTCGCCGAGGAAGGCCAGGAAATCGTCGGCCTCGGAGTGGAACCCGAGTGCGTGCAGCGCACGAAGCGCGAAGGCCGTGTCGCGAATCCAGGTGTAGCGATAGTCCCAGTTTCGTGAACCACCGAGGTTCTCGGGCAGTGACGTCGTCGGCGCCGCGAGTATTGCGCCGGTCGGGGCGTACGAGAGTCCCTTGAGCGTGAGCGCGCTTCGCTGCAACAGTTCTCGCCACGGGTGGTCGGGGAACTGGCCGCCGTCGATCCAGCCGCGCCAGAATCGCGAGGTCTCGCTCTTGTAAAGGTCGACCTCTTCTTGGGTCGTGGGCAGCGGCGCGTCAGCCCAGCTCATGACGACGAAACAGGACTCGCCCTCGATCAAGCGGTGCCGGGCGCGAATGGCGCGGCCCTCGATGCCGAAGCGCATGTCGCCGGTGACGGTGATCCGGTTGTAGTCCGCGTTCGTCGTCGAGACGTGGTCATAGGACGTCCCGGTGTACTCCCACTCGGCGTCCACGCGTCCGTAATTGAACGACGGTTCGCAGTTGAGGATGACGTCCACACTGCCGTGGAGGCACTTGGCCGTGCGAACGAGAACGTGTCGGGCGTCTGAGTCTCCGGGGGTTCGACGCTGCAACGTCGAGCGTTCGCCGGTTCGGTACCACGGGCCAATGGCCAAGAAGTCGTTGACTTCGAGCCAGCCACTGCGCGTCTGCCAGGTCGTGGCGAGCACCATCGTTCCCGGCAGGTACTGACGGTGGGCCGGTACGGAACTTTCCACCGGGGCGAGGCGGAACGATCCCGCGGAGCGGTCAAGGATCGTGCCGAAGAGACTCGGGTCGTGCGGTTTGGGCAGGCACATCCACTCGATCGATCCGGTGGGTGCGACGAGCAACGTGTTCTCGCAGTCCGACAGGAACGCGTAATCGCCAATTGGCGGAAAGATCGCCTCGAGCGCCTCCGGCGTCGAGGGCGGCGGCGACCCCTGATCATTCAGCGATCGAAAACCGAGCGCGGTCGAAGGGTCGAGTGAATGCATGCCTTCGTGGCCGCTGGATGAACTGGAATGTCGAGTTGGTGTCATTATCGTGTCCCACTCATTCCCGCTTCGCCAGACCATGTCCGAACGATGACGGGCTCGTTGTGGACCAATCGACCTTCTCAGGCGTTTCGATCCGAATTAACACTTCTAAGCGTAGTGACCTCGTGCGCCGATGTACGCCACCCGGCGCGACTTCGTCGCAATCTAAGGAGTTTCCAAGAGTTCTTACTGCGAACGACCGCGTGCCGTGACGTCGATGACGTCGACGACCACGTCGTCGTGGACGAGCCAGATGACGTCGTAGCGATCGACGGTCGGATCACAGTGCGGCGGCACGAGTTCCAGTCGCTCGCCTCGACGAAATGGATGATCCGGTGCGCACGTGACCATTCCCTGTTCGTCGCCGAAGAACGCGTACGTCGCGGTGCGTTCGTGGCCGACGACGAGGGGCACGCCGGCGTCGGTCGCCATCGCTTTCAAACCGGCGTCGACCGTGACGTAGCCCTCGTGGTTCGCCGAAATCACGGTCGTGATCAGAGTGAGACTCTGGGCGAAGCGACCTTCAGGATCTTCGCCCAACGCGTCGCGATATTCGCGGTCCATGAAGACGTAGCTGCCGGTCTGCAGTTCATTGAGTACGCCAATCTCGACGTCGAGGCCCATGGTGCCGGTGCCGCCGCCACTTCGAATCGGCACGTTGAAGCCGGCCGATTCCAACGCGTCGATCACGATCCCCAGTCGTTTCGTCGACGCGATGGTCGCCTGGCGGCGATGTTCGCGACCGGCGATGTGCTGGAGGTGTCCGCCGTAGCCCTGGACGCCTCGGAGCTGCAAGTGCGTCGCGACATTCACGCGTTCGGCCACCGCGAGTGCTTCGCGCGGTCCGCGAACTCCAGTTCGACCGAGGCCGACGTCGACGTCACAGAGCACGCACACCGTCGTGTCGGCGGCGAGCGCGGCCGCCTCCAATTCGTCGACGCCGTCACAGTGATCGATCGCGACGAGGAGGTCGCACCGGGCGGCGAGCGCCGCCGCGCGCTCGGCTGCGTGGCGGCCGACGATCGGTGAGGTGAGCAGGACCGCGATGGCGGAGTGATCTTCTTCGGTCCGTAGTTTCTCCACGATTACTTCGGCCTCGCCCAATTTGGCGAAGGAGAGCCCGACGGCGCCGGCCTCCAGTTGGCGCTTGGCGATATAGGCCGATTTGTGAGATTTCACGTGAGGTCGCAGGGCGACACCGCCGTCACGGGCGCCGTCGGCCATTCGCTCGATGTTCGATTGCAGCATCGAGAGGTCGCACACCAACGCCGGGGTGGGAATCAATCGTCGAGAGTTCGCCTCACCGAGCTGGTCGAGGACTTCGTCGTAGGCGCGCACGTCGCGTCGCGAATCGCTCATGGAGTCCTCCTTGGATTGAGCACGCAACGCGAAGAATGACGGGTCATAGGGCAAGAGGATACCGATTCGAATACAGGGTTCATTGGCGTTACCCACCGGTAGGCACGGTGCGAGCTCGACGGGCGACGACCACGGTTCGCCATTTTCTTGGTGCCGTCCTCGATCGTTCACTTTTTCGAAAAAAGTCGTCTCGTGCAATAATGGCTTGACATGGCTGATCTCGCGGACTTTGACGCATCGATCCCCGAAGACGAATTCGATGCAAGTCTCTTCGGCGAAGGGCACCCGACCGGCCTGCCGATCTTCAAGGCGCCCGTCGGCGCGCACCTGCGCAATCGCAAGAAGGTCAACAGTCCTTCCCAGTTGCTGACGCTCCAAGAGCTCGTCCATTTCAAGGCGAGTCACGGACGATGGCGAATCGCCAAAGACCTCGTGGGACTCGTTCGCCGCGGAAAAGGAAACGAGGGCGATGAGTCCTACGGCGACAAGTTGCAACGAGAGCGCGGCAAGGGAAAGACCGAGTCCTCGACCTACGGTCTCGCGGACTTCGACGGGCACCCAGCGGTTCTCTACGCGATGAACTGGGACTTCTTCGCCGGATCACTCGGCGTCGTGTCGGGTGAGAAGTTCCAGGCGGCGGCTGATCTGGCGATTGCGAGAAAGTTGCCGTTCGTCAGTGTCTACGCCTCGAGCGGGGTCCGCCAACACGAGAACTTCGCCGGATTGACGCAGATGACGAGGATGGTCGAAGCCATCCGCAACTACAAGGATCGCGTTGACCTGCCGCACGTGGCGGTGCTGCTCGGAAACGTCTGGGGCGGCGTGTCGGCGAGCGCCGTGCCGAACGCCGATTTGATCGTCGCGACGTCGGGGACCAATTTCGGTTTCGCGGGTCCCAATGTGATCGAAGCCTTCGAGGGACTTTCGGTGCCCGCGGACTCCCAAAGCGCTGAGGCCAATCTGCTGGATCGCAACATTGACGTCGTCCTCTCTGAGGTCGGCGACGTCGTGTGGTATCTCGGTGCGATACTCACTTCGACGGCTCGGCCGGATAAGCATCACCAACTCAACGCTGAAACGCCGCCACTCATCCGCAACGTCACCGCGTCGGACCAACGGCGATCCTTCGACTTCGGACCGGTCGGCATCTACGGTCCGCGCTTTGACGATATGAAGGGTGGCGAACCGGTTCCGGCGGCCGCGCCTCGTCAAGCCCACGTGAGTACCGACTCCGACGCGCTCGTCGAGCAGTACCAGGACCTCATGACCGACGCGAACCGCGTCGACCTCGAATTCATCGTGCGCTACTGCTTCACCGAGGCGACCGCCGTCTACAACTTCGTTCAGGAGAGTGAGTACAAGCGCTACCCCGCCATCGTGGGCGCCTTCGCGAAGATCGGCGCGCAACCGTTCGTCATCATCGGCACGCAGCCGTCGTACCAGCGATTCGGCGACACGGTGATCAAGCGGCCGTCGAACCCGGCACCGGAGGACTTCGCCTTCATGGAGCGCATGCTCGAGATGGGTGAGCGTTTGCACTTACCAGCGCTGTTCATCACCGACACGCTCGGCGCCAAGCCCACGTTGGAGAGTGAGCGACGGGGACTCTCGCGCGCGATCGCCCGCTCGATCCTGAAGGGCATCGACTACTCCGAGCCCGTGATCTCGCTCGTCGCCGGCGCACTCGGCAGTGGTGGGGGACTGGCGACCACGCCGATGGCCGACCACGTGATGATGTTGGAAAAGGCCATGGCCTACGTCGCGGAACCGCGTTCGGCCGCGTCGATCCTCTACAAGACGCCCAATCCCACCCACGACGAGGTGCGGATCACGCTCGCCACGATGCGCTCGACCGCCAAGGATCAGTTGGACCTCGGTCTCATCGACGAAGTGATTCCTGAAGACCCGAATCCCTTCGTGACGGTGGAGCGACTCAACGCCTCGATCATGCGCTCGTACATTGAACTGGCCCAACTCTCAGAGCGCAAGCTGCGCAGCCGCCGCCAAGAACGAATCCGCGGGCTCCGGGCCTTCGAGATCACCAAGGACTAAGTCCAGCGATTCGCTCGATGCCACGAGCGCGCGTCATCTTTTTTCATTCGTCGAGTGACGAAATCCGCCCGGGCAGCCCGATGCCCCGGCGCAACGCACCGGGGCATCGGGTCAAGAACTACTGAGTTACTTCAGCCAGGCCGGAATTCCGTGGCTCAAGGTCTTGGCGACGGTGACCGGACCGGTGGTTGAACTGTCGGTCGTGTACACGGTTCCCGTTAGTGGCTTCATCGCCGAGTCGCTGGTGACCGTCGTGATGTAGCCACCATTAAGTCCCTGGTGATTGCCGGTCGTGTAGCGCAACGGCACCAGTGACGGCGTCTGAGAAAACGTGACACTCTGTAGCGTCTTCAAGAAACCGGCGCGGGTGAGGTTCTTGCCCGTTGCCTTCAAGGCTTCCACGAATGCCACGCCGTAGGCGGCACCGTAGGCAATGTTGCCGTTCAGTACGCTCGACGAAGTGAAGCCGGGGAAGTCGGCCGGGTCGGCCTTGATCACCTTTTCGATCCATGGGATCCATGCGCTGTTGGTCGTCGTGGTCGGCAGGTAGCTGAAGGAGATCGCGCCGATCTCGGGGTCGGTCGGGACCTTGCCCACGAGGGGAGCGTCAACCGTCTGGGGGTCCGAGCCCACGCTCGAGATGACCCATTGCGGTGAGTAGCCCAACTGCAGTGCGGCACCGAGCGCGGCACTGGTGGCGCCGGGGATGGTGTCGAGCACGACGATCGTGCACTTGTCGCTTTGGAACTGCTGGATGTAGGGAGCGATCGACGCGCCGTTCGTCGACACCAGGGCGGGGACCGAGTACAGCGACTCAGCCGTCGGCGTCACACCGCCCGCGATCAAGCCGGCCAAACCGTCGGTGCCGAAGTCGTCACTCTGACCCAAGAAGCAGACACTGGCGGTCGGAAACGTGGCCTTGATGTACTTCGCGAAGATCTTGCTCTCCATGTTGTAGCTGGTCTGCCAACCGAACAGTCCGGGGTACTGGTGCGGGTTGTTCCAATCCAGGGAACCGGAGGCCACGAACAACTGAGGTACGCCATTACCCTTCAACAACGTACGAACGGAGTCCTGGGTGGGCGTGCCGAGCGAACCGACCGTCGCGAACACGGGGAGGCCGAGCAGCGCGTGGGTTTGGGTCGCGGTGTTCGCGACGCCGGTGCAACCGAAGCCCGGCGTGCCGTAGCAGTCGTCCTTCACGACGTACTTGATCGTGCGACCGTAGACGCCACCGTGACTGTTCACGTACTTGAAGACGGCGTTGGCGGCCTTGGCGACTTGGTTGTAGCCCGCGGCCGCGACGCCGGTCACTGGTTCCGTCGCGCCGATCGTGATCTGATGCGCGGTGACGCCAGGAACCTTCTTGGTCGCCGCTCCCGCGCCGACGATTGATGTGCCGGCGGTGACGAGACCCAGGCACAGCAACAGCGCCGTACCGGTAATCGTCACGCGACGTGTTTTGGTAATAATCATCTTGTATATCTCCCTGATGTAGAACTCTTGAGCGTGAGCGTAGGCGCCACGAACAGTGGTTTCAAGTCACCCTCAGGTTCGTGACCGAATCCGAGACCAGAGATGGCGCAGCGCACCGGCGATTCCCAGCGGCGCGAAGAGCATCGTCAGGATCAGCAGACCACCGAAAATGATGCCGTTGAGTTGGCTCGCAAAGTTACCTTGGGGGTTGAGACCGGTCTGGGTCGTGATCCACGAGATGACATTGGTCGAAAAGGCGTAGATGATGCCCCCGATTACCGCGCCGGAAATCGTGCCGATGCCGCCGATCACGATGAGCGAGAGAATCGTGACGGACAGCGCGAAGGAGTACGTCTGCGGGGAGACGGAGTTGTTGATCAACGTCAGTAACGCGCCGCCCAGCGCGGCGTAGGCCGAGGACACGATGAAGGCGGCGACGCGTGCGCGTGGCAATGAGATTCCGACGAGTTCGGCCGCCACGTCGTTGTCGCGAATGAGTCGCATCGCGCGTCCGGTGCGACTCGCGAAGAGATTGGCCATGAAGAAGAAGGCGACGCCGGCGACGATGATTGAAAAGTCGGTGATGTAGAGCGTGGTGGTCGTAAGCGGCGACGTGCCGGCGTGAAAGAAGCCGTCGAGCCAGCGCGGGGCCGTCGCCTCGGTCGGCAACTGCAGGCCGGAGTCCCCTCCGGTCCAGGAGCTGAACGAACTGAGGATGAAGGTGAACGCGACTGCGAAGGCGAGTGTCATGCCCGCGAGGTACGGTCCACGAAGTCGCGTCGCCGGCAGACCGAGCAACAGCCCGACCAGCGCGCCGCACGCCACGGCAATCAAGAGGGTGAGGAAGATCGGCGTGGTCGCGTGGTGATTGGACCAGATCGCCATGGCGAAGGCGCCGACGCCCATGAAGGCGCCGTTGCCGAGCGAGATCTGTCCGGAGGCGCCGGTCAGGAATGACAGCCCGAGCAGCACGATCGACATCGCGGCGCCGGTCGCCAGGTTGAAATTCGTGCTCGAGTTGAGGAAGAACGTGATGAAAATTGCGACGTCGAGGGCGAGCAGCGTCAACGCCGCTCGTGACACGACCGGATGGCTCGACTTGAGGTCGGGCAGACTCAGCGTCGTGACGCACGCAATCGCGAGGTCGAAGGCGATGCTGAGCGCGACGCCTTCACGGGTCGTCGCGGCACTCACGAGGGAGAGAACGGTCGCAACAACGGCCGCGACCATGGCAATCGGTGCGAGACGGCGGATCCGGTCGAGCCTCATCAAACGCGCCTCTCGGTTCGTTTCGTGAAGACACCACTCGGGCGGATCATCAGTGAGACGATGAGCAACGCGAGCGCGATGATGATGACGGCGTTTTGATTCACCAAGTCGGTGACGAATTGATTAACGACGCCGAGCAAGATGCCCGCTACGATCGCGCCCACGGGGCTCTCGAGACCACCGATAGCCGCCGCGATGAACCCGAAGGCGAAAATGCCGTCCATCACTTGTGGAGTGAGGCCGGTGAAGAAGTTTGACGACACGAGGACCGTCGTGATCACGCCCACGACGGTCGAAAGCATCCAGCCGAGCGTGAGCAGACGACCGACGCGTACGCCTAGTAGTCGCGACACTTCGGGGGCCACCGCCGAGGCGCGCAGTTGCAGCCCAAGTTTTGTGAATCGGAACAACACGGCGACGGCGGTCATGACCAGCAAACCCGTCGCAATTTCATAGACGGTGAATGGCGACAGCGCAATTGGCTTACCGGCCAGTTGCCAATCGATCGACGAGAAAGGACTGGGCAGACTTCTCGGGAACGACGACCAGATGGCGGCCGCGACCGCTTCGAGCACGATGAGGAACCCGACCATGACCACGATCGGATTGATCTCGGGTTTTCCGTAGAGACGCCGCACGAGCAATCGTTCGGTGAGTCCGCCGATGAGGAGCCCGGCGATGATGCAGGCGAGCACGCAGGGCCAGTAGCCGAAGTGGTACGACAACAGCGCGAAGCCGACGTACGTGGCGAACATCGGCATCGCGCCCTGGGCGAAATTGAGGACGCCGGTGGAGCGCCAAATGAGCACGAGGCTCAACGCCACCATTCCGTAGATGACGCCGTTGGTGAGTCCCCCAAGAACGTCGGTGACGATGCGCGACGTGAGGAACGGATCCATCACTCCACCAATCCGAGGTAGTACTGGCGAAGGTTCTCATCGGCCGCGACCACCGACGCCGCGTCGTTCGCCACAACTTTGCCCACGTGCAAGACGACGGCGTGGTGCGCGATGCGCAGCGCTGACGAGGCGTTCTGTTCGACCAGGATCACCGTGAGATCACTGGTGTCACACAGCGACTGAATGGTGTGCATCAACTGGGCCGTGACCAGGGGAGCGAGGCCCAGCGACGGTTCGTCCAAGAGGAGCACCGAAGGCTTCGCGATGAGCGCTCGCGCCATGGCCAACATCTGGCGTTCGCCGCCGGAGAGCTTCGCCGCGTGCTGCCGTCGTCGCTCGCCCAGGACCGGGAACTGTTCGTACTGCTCACTGAGACCCTGTTGCAGATTGACCTTGGCCATCATCGCCCCGAGGCGAAGATTCTCTTCGACGGTGAATTCGCCGATGACGCCGCGGCCCTCGGGAACGTGACCAATTCCGAGACGGGCGATGTCCTCAGTTCGCATGTGCACCAAGTTCCGTTCATCCATGCGGATCGTCCCGGACCTGGGCTCCTTTAGGCCACTGATCGTGCGTAACAACGTCGTCTTTCCCGCGCCGTTGGCGCCCAGCACGGCGGTGATCTTGGCGGTCTCGGCGACGAATGAGACGCTGCGCAACGCCTGCACCGCTCCGAAAGAGACCGTGAGATCGTCAATCGTGATCATTCGTCGACACCGAGATACGCGGCGATCACCGCGTCGTCCTTTCGAACGTCGGCCGGCGTGCCGTGGGCGATGACCTGACCGAAGTTCAAGACGACGAGGCGATCGACCAGCGGCATGACGAATTCCATGTCGTGTTCGACGAGCAGGACCCCCATGGTCGAACGCAGTTCAATGATGAGTTGCGCGAAGTCCTCGAGTTCCGCTTCGTCGAGGCCGGACGCCGGCTCGTCCAGGAGAAGCAGCGTCGGCGCGCTCATGAGGGCGCGGGCCACCGAGACCTTCTTCGCGATGCCGTAGGGGATTGCCGACGGTAGACGCGAGGCCATGTCGGCGATCCCGAGTCGCTCCAACATCGCGAGAGCGTCCTGACGAAGCGCGCGTTCGGAGCGCACCTCGTTGGGGAGTGAAAAAAAGCTCGCGATGAAGCCCCCGTTGGGTCGCAGGTGTCCGCCCGCCATCACGTTCTCTAGCACGCTGCAGTGAGGGAAGAGTCCGACGCCTTGAAGAGTTCGCGCCACGCCGGCGCCGACCAATTGATTGGGGTGCAGATTCGACTTACCGGCGCGGGGATAGTGCACGTGGCCCCGTGACGGTTTTACGAAACCGCACGCGACGTTGAAGGCGGTGGTCTTGCCGGCACCGTTCGGGCCGATCAGTCCGACGATCTCACCGAGTGAAACGTCGAAGGAGACGTCGTCTAACGCACGAAGCCCTTCGAAGTGAACGGAAACGTGTTCGAGTTCGAGGAGAGGCGTCTCAGTGCTCGGCGACATAGTGGTCCCAAAGTTACCTGTTGGCGCGACGGTGGTGTTTTCATGACGGATGGCGTGTCGAGTGGCCGGCGCTAGAGATCGCGGAAGTTCGTTCGCCTGGAGATCGTCACCCTTCGCGTGTGAGCGACTGCTTTTTCGCTCGAACGACGCCGTATTCGATCATCGTGTCGGCCATTGACGTGGTCATCTCCGTGAGGTCGCGGGGCTGCCACGTCAAGCGTGTTCGAATCTTCGTGTTGTCGACGTTCTGGGACGTGTCGAGGTCGTTCAGTGCCAGTCGTACGGTCCTATCGAAGGTCGCCATGAATCGAACGGCGATCGAGGGAAGTCGTCCAGTGGGGATTTTGAAACCTTGAACGCTATAGCGAGACTTAAGGATGTGCGCGATTTCCATCATCGAGTGATTCGCCTCGGCGCAGATGAATCGCTGACCGGCCGCGTCGGGCGTTCTCATCGCCGCGACGTGGGCACTCGCCACGTCGCGCACGTCGACTGTCGAGAAGTTGATGTTCGGAATGGCCGGAACCTTGTGTTCGAGAATCCTCTTCACCATTTCACCGGACGTGCCCCAATCGCTCGAGAGCAACGGTCCAAGAACGAGGCCGGGATTGATCACGGCGAGCTCCATCGGCGACGTGCCCTTGATTGTGTCCATGTACTCCCAGGCGCAGCGTTCGGCGATCGTCTTGGATTTGTCGTAGGCGCCGATTCGTTCGCCGTCGAGATTCGACCAGTCATCTTCGGTGAAGACGCGGGTTCGGTCGTTCCCGTAGACGATGGCGCTGAGCGACGAAGTAAGGACGACGCGCTCCACGCCCGCGTCGTGGGAGGCGCGCAGCACACGTAGCGCACCGTCGCGCGCGGGCACGATCAATTCGTTCTCGTCCCTCACGGCGCCACGAGGCAGGGGACTCGCGACGTGCATCACGTAGCGACATCCCTCAACGGCACTGTTCCATCCGTCGTCGCTGGTGAGGTCGGCCGCGACGAGGTCGATGGTGTCGAGCTGTTCGCGCGCCGCGACGCTGAGGTGCGGCGACAAGATCGCGATCACTTCGGCGGTGCGACCGGCCGATCGGGCTGTTCCTCGAACGTCGTACCCGGCTTCTAGGAGTTGCAGAATGCAGTGCTGCGCTATAAAGCCCGTGGCGCCCGTCACGAGAACCCGATCAGTCATGCGGCTCCTTCGTCAACGGTCCGTCCGTCCCTGGGGACCCTAGCCACGCTTTCAGCGCGAGAGATCGGTTGCGCCGAGCAGTTCTCGAATTCGAGATCGCCAGTCGACGCCTTCGGTACTCGACCCATTGGCGTGAAAGTCGGCCCGCTCCTGGCGTAGCCGTTGCGCGACGTTGGCCAGATTGTTCGGCAGTCGCTCGGCAATCATCGAACGAAGTTCTTGGGCGAGCGCCGGCGACGCCCCTTCAGTCGACACCGACACGACCACCTCACCGGCGCGGTGCACGGCGGTGAAATAGAAGTCGGAGCGCTGCGGGTCGTCGACGACATTCAGCCAGACGTTCTCGCGACGCGCCTCTTCAACGACGCGGTCGTTCACCGTCGCGTCGCCCGTCGCCGAGACGACGAGTGCGTAGCCGCGCAAGTCACCGTCGCGGTACTCGCGCTGATCGAACGAGGCCAGTCCGCGCGGTAGTTCCGCCAGCACGTCGCGCGCAATCATCGTGACGCGAGCGCCGGCGTCGACAAGCAGACGGGCCTTGCCCGTACCGATTCGACCGGCGCCGATGACGAGGACGGCTTTATCGGTGAGCTTGAGAGCCAGGGGGAGCACGCCTAGACCAACGCCGAAGTCTCGGCCATAAGTTCACGAACCGAGAGCGCGGCGCACGGCCCGATGACGATGATGGCGGGGGAGGCGACGTTCAGCGATCCCAGGTCTCGAAGAACTGCGCGCGTCACCGACTGACGCGCGGTCCAGGCGCTTTCGATGACCGCGACCGGAGTGTCGTGCGCTAAGCCCCCGTCGATGAGCTGAGCGGCGATCGACGCACGAGCACCAACGCCCATCAGCACGACGAGCGAGAGGTCGGGGTTAGCGAGTCGCCGAAAGTAGCCGTCGTCGTGGCCCTCGACGTGACCGGTGACGACCGTAACCCCTCGTGAGAGGCCCCGGTGCGTGACGGGAATGCCCGCGGCGAGCGGTCCGGCGAACGCGGACGTCACGCCCGGCACCACCTCGCTCGCGACACCGGCTTCGCGCAAGGCGATCATCTCTTCACCACCTCGACCGAAGACAAATGGATCGCCGCCCTTGAGACGCACCACGGTGTCGTAGTTGCGACCGAGCGACACGAGCAGGTCGTTGATCATCGACTGCGACGTGAAGCGGCCCGGCTCCTTGCCGACATCGATGAATTCGGCGTCGCGTCGGGCGAGTTGGAGAACCGATCGTTCGACCAATCGGTCGTGCACGACGACGTCGGCCGCAGCGAGCAACCGAGCACCCCGCACGGTCAGTAGGTCGGCGTCACCCGGTCCCGCGCCGACGAGAAAGACGGTCACTCGATGCCGACCCGAGTCACAAAGTCTCCAAAAGACTCCTCGTCGTCGCCCTCGGCCTCCCAGCGGTCGAAGAGCGGTCCGAGGACCACGGCGATCTCGTCGAAGGGGACCTTCTCCCGATAGAGCGTCGCCAGTCGATCGCCGCGCGTACCGCCGCCCACGAAGACGTCGTAGGTCGATTTGGTGCGCCCGACGATGCCGACTTCGGCGACGGCCGGTCGCGCACAGCCGTTCGGACAGCCGGTCATGCGTAGTTGCAATGCTCGTCGACCGAGCTGCCGACTGGCGAGTGCACCCTCGATGTTGCCGACCAGTTCGGGCAGGCGCCGTTCAGCCTCCGTGAGGGCCTGCCCGCACGTCGGCAGCGCCGGGCACGCGAGCGCCGTGCGCTCGACGTTGCCGAGTTCGCCGTCGGGTCGCACGGCGTGGCTGCGCAGAATCTCTTCGATGTCGTTGCGCGCGTCGTGGGGAACGGCGCTGATCACGATGTCTTGTTGTGCGGTGAGGAAGAACGTCACGGGGTGGCGTTGCGCAATCAGTCGCAGCGCCGAACGCAGTCGCGTACCGCCGTCTTGGTCGCGGACTCGACCGGCCGAGACGCGTACGCCGACCTGGTGCGTGCCGTCCTTTCGAGTGCGCCACCCCAGGTGATCGTCAGCGTCGAAATGCGTCGGCAGCGCCAGCGGCTCGCGCAGTTCTCGCCCCAGTCGAACTTCGATCTCCTTGCGGAACTGTTGGAAACCCATGTCGGCCACGACGTACTTCATGCGTGCGCGTCTGCGATCGGTGCGGTCGCCGAGTTCGCGGTAGGTCACCAGCACGGCGGCGATCACTTCTTCGATTTCGTCGTAGGTGACGAAGGTCATCGGATCGGCGAGGCGCGCGAACGTGTCGGGATTTGCGTAGGCCCGACCAAGTCCGCCCCCGACGAGCAGGTTGAAACCGTGACCGGCTTCGGGGTGCTCTGCGGGGATCAGACCAACGTCCTGGGCCAGGACGTCGACGCAGTTCTCATCCGGATGGGCGACAGCAATCTTGAATTTGCGCGGGAGATACGTCTCGCCGTAGAACGGGCGTTCCTCGACGTCTTCGCGAGAAACGGCTTTGTCACCGTTGACGAAGATCTCCCAGTGGGCTTCGGTCGTGGCCCGAAAGCTTCGGGTCAGGCGCGTCGAGATCTCGCGCAATCGCTCGTCGGCGTCGTTGCCCTGGAGTTCGGGACAGGACACTACGTTGCGTACGACGTCGCCGCATGCGCCGAAGGATGTCATCAAATGCGCGTCGAGCGCTCGGGCGAGGGGTCGCAGTCCGTCTTTCACCACGCCGTGGAACTGGACCGCCTGGCGAGTGGTGAGACGGATCGTGCCGTCGGCGACGTCCGTGGCGGCGCCGTCGAGCGCCAACCACTGATCGGTCGTGAGTCGCCCACCGGGGATGGCGACGCGAATCATGAAGATGTAGTCGAGCGCTTCACTCTTTTGGGCTCGTTCACGGCGGACGTCGCGGTTGTCCTGGGCGTAGACGCCATGGAACTTTAGAATCTGCTCGGATTCGTTGGACACACTGGCGACGTCGTTGTCGAGTTCACGGCTGATTTCGCCGCGCAAGTAGTTACTTTCTCTCTTGATGTCCTCGACCGCAGTTTCCTGCTTCGTCTCGGTGCTCACGACGCTCGCCGCCGCTTTCGCCTTAATCATGACAAACCTTACCTACTTAGTCAGGTATTGGCAATATCGGTCCAAAATACCTGTTGGGCGAGGATTGGTTGCTGAGAATTTCATTCCGAATGCCCGCTCTCGGCGTATCGTGACTCCTAATAGGGGAGCTCCATGGGGAATCGACAGGTCACACTCGCGCAACGTCCCACGGGAATGATTGACGAATCGACGACGTCGCTCGTCGAGACTCCAATACCGCAATGCGGTCCTCATGAGGCGCTCATCAAGGTCGGACTCCTGTCGATCGATCCGACGATCCGAACCTGGATGAACGACGCGCCGGGATACCTCCCGCCGATTGGCATCGGTGACGTCATCCGCTCAGGCGGTAGCGGTGTCGTGGTGGAGTCAAAATCCGAGCGCTACCAAGTTGGTGACGTCGTTAACGGCGTGACGGGCTGGCAGGAGTGGGCGATTGCCAGTGAAGCCAACCGGTTCACGGTGTTGCCCAAGGGACTCGGGCTCGACCTCGCGACGGTGATGAACGTGTTCGGTGCTACCGGACTGACTGCGTACTTCGGACTCTTGGACGTTGGGGCGTTCAAGGTCGGCGACGTCGTCGTTGTCTCGGGTGCGGCGGGAGCGACCGGCTCGGTCGTCGGTCAGATTGCGAAGGCCCGCGGTGCACGAAAAGTCGTCGGTATCGCCGGTGGACCCGAGAAGTGCGCCGAGGTCGTGGAGATGTACGGCTTCGACGAGTGTCTCGATTACCGCGAAGCGCGACTCACCCAGCGCATCCGAGAGGCGTGCCCGCAGGGCATTGACCTGTACTTCGACAATGTCGGTGGCGCCGTTCTCGACGCGGCGCTCGCCAACATAGCGATGTACTCGCGCATCGTGATGTGCGGCGCGATCTCTCAGTACAACGCCACCGAACGCGAAGGTGTCGCCAATACTTCAATGTTGATCATGCGCCGGGGCCAGATGAAGGGATTCATCGTCTTCGACTTCGCCCATCGCTACGCGGAGGCTCACGTTGAGTTGGCGGCCATGGTGCTCGACGGTCGAATCATTCACCAAGAGCACCTCGTGTCGGGTCTCGAGCATGCGCCGGACGCGTTGAATCTCTTGTTCACGGGGGGCAATCACGGCAAGACACTCGTGGTGGTTGACGAGAGCGTCCAATTGAACTGACGCCGACGCGTCGTCGGAATCGACTTTTACGCCAGCCGAACGTCGGCGACGAGGGCGCGATGATCGCTGCCACCGTCGCTGGCGAATCCACCGAGACTTTCCCACGGGCCGCGCACAAAGAGGTGGTCAATCTGGGAATGCGGCGTGCGCGCCGGCCACGTTCGCGCTTTGACCAGCGATCGCCATCCCGGAAGGAGTACCCGCAGTAATGGTCGCCAGGAGTTGAAATCGCCCCCGAGAAGAACAGGCAGGTCTGGATCAAGGCGCGCGACGATCTCGCTGATCCGTCGGTACTGGCGGTAGGAGCCGTGACTCAAATGTGCGCCGTGCACGGCCAAGACGTAGAAGGCGCGGCCCTCGTCTTCGAGCGTCGAGACGATGAGCGTACGCTTCACCTTCTCCCTCGGGAGGCGTCCAAGTGACTCAGAGTGAATCTCTCGAATCGGCAAACGCGTCAAGAGACCGAGTCCCCATTCGCCATCCTCGACGCTTTCGGCCGTGGCGCGACGAATGCGTTGGACCTTGCTCAACGTCCGGTGTTCGTCGAAGAAGAGTCCGCGTTCGCCATTCAGATGGGCGAGAAGAGGTTGCCACGTTCGTCCGCCGGTTCCTGAGGTGACGCGCTGGCCGGTAGCCAGGGGCACGAAGAGTCCCTCCATCCCCAATCGGGTCTTGAGTTCAGCGAAGAAGTCGACGCCCGATTCGGCGCGCCACAGTTCCGGAAGTATGAGAACGTCGGCGTTCAAACTCACGACGTGATCGAGAACCTTCGTCGGTCGGCCCCACCCGTCGACGCCGGCGTGAAGGTTAAACGTCGCGACACGCACGTCAAAACCCTAGGTGGTCTCGGCCGTCGTTGTGGCAGGCTCTACTCGTGAATTCTGTCAACGTGGCCTTCGGTCACCGACTCTGGTGGGTGGACGCCTTCACGGGCGAGGCCGAACGAGGGAACCCCGCGGTCGTCGTATTACTCGAGCGATCGATGCCCGATGACGAACTCCAACAGATCGCCTTCGAACTGGGCGTCTCAGAGACGGCCTTCGTGCGGCGCGCCGGTGATCAGTGGACCCTTCGTTGGTTCACGCCGACCGTCGAGGTCGACTTGTGCGGACACGCGACGCTCGCCAGCCTGCACGTGTTGTTGAACGAGTTAGGCGTACCCGGGGGAGAGATCTACTTCCAGACGCGCGCCGGTGTCCTGTCGGGCCGGCGAATGAGCGAGGGCCTGCTCGGCATCGATCTCCCTCGATGGGCGCTCGAAGCGGTCGACCCGTCGATGCTCAATGACACCCTCGGTCCGGTGAGCGAGGTCTATCGCGCCGGGAACCAGGGCGTGCTCGCCGTCGTCGAGGACTTCGACACCTTGTGCGGTCTGGCCGTCGACTCGATGAACCTCTTCTTGGTGCCGAGCTCGATGGTCATCGCCGCCTGCCTTGGCGGTCCGAGCGTTGACGTGTCCATTCGGGTCTTCGCGCCACGTCTCGGCCTGGCCGAGGACAGCGTGACCGGAAGCGCCATGTGTGCGGTCGCGCCGTGGTGGATGCATCGCGTTGGCGCTCCGACCGTGACGGTCCATCAGGCGTCGGCTCGCGGCGGCGTGATGTTCGCTCGACTATTCGAGGAGAACGTCGAAGTCGCCGGGATGGCGAGGACCTTCTTCGGCGGTGACCTTCGCGCATGAGTGACGTACTCGGGCCCGGCCCGAAGACGAGGGTTCGTCGACTGCCGACCAAAGCCAACTACGAACGCGACGTCATCTTCGCCGTCATCGACGAAGCACCGCTCTGTCACGTCGCGGCGCTCGTCAAGGGCAGCGCCATGGTGATTCCAACCTTGCACGCGCGAGAGGGCGACACCATTTACTTGCACGGCAGTCCTTCGAACGCGGTGATGAAGGCGGTCGTCGAGCGAGGCGAGGCCTGCATCTCGATGACGCTCTACGACGGGTTGCGCTTGGCGCGCAGCGGCTTCGAGTCGTCGATCGCCTATCGCTCGGTCGTGATCCTCGGCGCGGCATCACTCGTGACCGACGACGTCGAGAAGGCGAGAGTCCTCGACCTGTTCGTCGACGCGGTCTTGCCGGGGCGCGCGCGCGAGGTGCGCGCGATGAGTGACTCCGAACGTCGCCTCACCATGGTCGTCACGGTCACTATCGATGAAGCGTCGGCCAAGCTGTCCTCCGGACCGACGGACGATCCCGACGATGACCTCGAACTACCCGTGTGGTCGGGTACGGTGCCCGCCAGGATTCAATTCGGGACGCCGATTCCCGACACCAATGGCGCAATGGCGAGTGGCACCATCCCGGTGCCGGCGTCGGTGAAGCGACTTCTGGATTCTCAGTGAGGTCATTGTCCACGCTGCGCGAGCAGATCGAGCGGATCGATCCGATCAACCAACGCGAGTCTGATTCAATCGCCGCGACGCTCGAATGGCTGAAGGGGCCGGGCGATGCATTCTCCAGGATGGAGGGTCATCATGTCACGGCGTCGGCGTTCGTGGTGTCGTCGCGAGGGGTCATACTGCACCGCCACCGTCTCCTCGGTATCTGGATACAACCGGGCGGTCACGTCGACGCGTTCGAAAGCCCCGAGTCGGCGGCGTTGCGCGAAACACGCGAAGAGACCGGTCTCGTCGCGCACCACTTCGATCCCGTCGAACTCTTCCACGTCGACATGCATCCAGGTCCCAAGGGCCATCGCGGACCGATAGAGCACATTCACTACGACGTGCGCTACGTCGTGTCGGCGCCACCGCTCGACCCGTCACCGCCCGAGGACGAGAGTCCCGAGGTCGACTGGTTCGACTTCGACAGCGCCCGAGCGCGTTGCGAGCCCGCGCTCGCGCCCGTGATCACCAAGCTCGCCCGGTGGTATCAAGCGCGCGACGTGCGAGACTGAAAACGTGAGTGAGACCGACGACCTTCGCGCACTCATGGAGGCCGATCGCTGGATCGACCGCGTCAACGCCCAAAAGACGCACTTGCCCGAGATGGCCGAATTGGCCGCGCTCGAAGTCGACCTTCGGACGCAACTGAAGGCGCTCAATGAGGCCCAGGCCGCCCTGACGCCGGTTCGCACGGCCTACGACGAAGCCCAACGCGAGGGCGATCGCCTTCGCGCGCGAGCCGCGAGCCTCGACAAGACCTTGAGCAACTCGACCGCGAATGCCCGCGAGTTAGCGGCGTTGCAGACCGAACTCCAACACGTGCGTGAACTGCTCGAGCGCAGCGACGACCTCGAACTCGATTACTTGATGGCCGTCGAGCCCTTGGACGAGGCCGTGAGCACCATCAAGGCGGCGGCGCAACCGGCGGTTGCGCGACGAAGCGAACTGCAGGCCACCATTGCCGAACTCCAGGCCAGCCTCGATGACGAAATGGTGGCACTGCGCGCCACGCGCGTCGAGAAGTCACTCGCAGTAGCGCCCGAACTCCTCGCGCGCTACGAGGCGGCCTTCGCGCGCGTGGGCACCTCTGGCGCGTCCCAGATCGTCTCGGGTCACTGTGACGGCTGTCGCATCGCGCTTTCGCCGCTCGATCTCGATCGCTGGAAGGGACAGCCGGACGGGACCTTCATGACCTGTCCCGAATGCGGGCGTCTACTGCTGCCGTGATCATCCTCATTCGTCACGGACAGACGACGTCGAACGCCGCGCGGCTCCTGGTCGGCCAGAGCGACCCGGCGCTCACCGAACTCGGCGAGCGTCAGGCGCGGGCGTTACGCCCGTACTTACTCAACGTTCAAGAGGTGTGGACATCGCCACTCCAGCGCGCTCGCGCGACGGCGGCTCTTGCCCTGCCGGACATGGCGGCGAACGTGAAGGAGTCTTTCATCGAGGTCGACTACGGCTCACTCGACGGACAACCGCTCAGCCTCCTAAGTGAAGAGCAGTGGCGCGCTTTCGAACACGACCACGACGCGGCCTTCGGCGACGGCGAATCACTCGCCTCGGTCGATCAACGAGTACACGTGACCTTGGACGCCCTGCTCGCCGATCAGACGAGCCTGATGCACAGCGCGACCTCCCACCTGGCGATCATCAGTCACATGTCGCCGATCAAATCAGCCATGACGTGGGCGCTCGGGGTCTCGGGTTCGGTCGCCTGGCGCATGAACCTCAGCAATGGATCGATGACCACGATTGGCTCTCGGATGTGGACGCCGTCGCTGCTCAATTACAACGTCGTGCCGCCGCTGGAGTAATCAGTGCAGGGCGACGCTGATCGCGGCGAAGTGCAAGCCGACGCCGATCAGCGTGAAGGCGTGGAAAAGTTCGTGGTAGCTGAAGACCCTCGGTGAGAGCTTTGGTCGCCTGGTGCCGTAAAAAACGGCGCCGACCGAATAGGCCACGCCGCCGCCGACGATGAGGGCGAAGCACAGCGGTCCGCCGCCGCGGTAGATCTGGGGCATGACCAACGCGGCGAACCAGCTAATGACGAGAAAGGGGATTGTGTTGGCCCACTTCGGGGCGTTCATCGAGAGTTGGCGAATGGCGATCCCGATGAACGTAGATACCCCGATGATGATCAACGTCACCAGACGAATCGTGCCGTGCATGGTCAGCCCGGCGATGGCGAAGTAGGTGCCCGTGATGGCGAGGAAGATCGTCGAATGGTCGGCTCGACGCCAGGCCTGACGCTGCGAAGGCGTCCAGTTGACCCGGTGTAGGAGGGCGCTCGTAATCAGCATCGCGCCCACGCCGAAGAGGAAGCAGAGGATCCAACCCACTTGGGACCACGTTCGACATCGCGCGAAGAGAATCGGGGAGCAGGCGAAAAGTACGAAAAAGGCGACCAGGTGGAGCCAACCGCGAAGGAGCGGCCGCGCCGGTGGGGTCACGGTGCCCGAAGGAATTGTCGAAACGCTCACGACACAACCCTAGAGGTGTTGAAACTTTCGTCAGTTTCGTGCGCGTGAACAACGAAGCCCGCCTGTTCCGCGTATCCAGAACAAGCGGGCGCTCGATGTTTGGCCCCCCCAGCCAATGACACAAAAATATAATCGCGAACCGGCCGCTACTCTGTCACGAGATGCCTGCAAACATAGGTTTGTGAGCAATTTCACATAAAAGGAGACGAGATGAATCGCCGAACGCTAGGTCAGGGTCTGGAAATCTCCGCGCAAGGTCTCGGGTGCATGGGCATGAGTGAGTTCTACGGAGCCGGTGACGACACCGAATCGATCGCCACGATTCACGAAGCGCTCGACGCCGGCGTCGATTTCCTCGACACCGCCGACATGTACGGGCCTTTCAAGAATGAAGAGCTCGTCGGACGCGCCATCAAGGGTCGACGAGACGAGGTCGTGCTCGCCACGAAGTTCGGCAATCAGCGCGCCGAAGACGGATCCTTCATTCGCATCAACGGGACACCGGAGTACGTGGTCGAAGCCTGCGACGCCTCGCTGCGTCGCCTCGGCGTCGACGTGATTGACCTCTACTATCAGCACCGCGTCGATCGAACCGTCGACATTGAAGAGACCTGGGGCGCCATGAAGAGCTTGGTCGAGGCGGGCAAGGTCCGTCACCTCGGCATCTCCGAGGCCTCCTCGGCGACGATTGAACGCGCGCACGCGCTGCATCCGGTGAGTGCCCTACAAAGCGAATACTCGTTGTGGAGTCGCGACCCCGAGGACGGGATCCTCGACACCTGTCGCCGACTAGGCGTCGGATTCGTCGCGTACAGCCCACTCGGTCGAGGGTTTTTAACCAACGAGGTGAGCAATCGGGAGGGGACGAGCGAGGGAGATTTTCGAAAGCAGCAACCACGTTTTTCCGGTGAGGCGTACGAACAGAACCTGACGCTCTTGGCGAACCTCGAAGCGATTGCCGAGTCCAAGGGCGCGAGCGTCGCCCAACTGGCCCTGGCGTGGGTCCTCTCGCGAGGACCGGACGTCGTGCCGATTCCTGGGACGAAGCGTCGCAAGTGGCTGCGCGAGAATATCGCCGCCGACGACATTGTCCTGAGTGACGCCGACGTCGCGGCCCTGGAGGCCGCGATACCGCGCGACGCCGTCGCCGGAGACCGTTACGTCGCGGCCGGTATGCGCAACCTCAACGCCTGACCTCGCGCAGGGCTGCGTCGATGAGTTCGAGGACCTCGTCGCACCACGCCATCACCTGGGGATCGTGCGTCGCGACGATGACCGTGGCCCCCGTCGAGGCGAGGAGCGACAGTACGCCGGCCGTCTCTTCGTTCCCGAGTCCGCTCGTCGGCTCGTCGAGCAGGTAGATCAACGGACTCGTGACCATCGCGCGCACGAGCGCTATTCGCGCGCGCTCGCCGCGAGAGAGGTCGTCCCAACGCGTAGTGGAATCGGTGGCGAGTCCCAGGGACGCTAAGTCGTCGTGCGCGCTTCGCGACGTTGCGCGCCCCAGGCCCACTACGTCGATGGCGTAGCCCCTCGTGAGTCCCGGCTCACTCGCGACGTAGGCCACCCGTCGACGGAGTTCGCGCTCATCGATCGTGCAGCTGTCCACGTTGCCGAAGGACACCGTGCCGCTCGCAACGTCGTCGAGCCCCGCGACGGCCCGCAACAGCGTTGACTTTCCGACACCGGATGAACCGGTGAGTGCGATCCTGCGCCCGGGGACGACGACGATCGTCGCGTCGACCACCACGAGCTCACTCTCTTCGTTGATCGTGACGTGATCGAGACGAACGGTCGAGTCCACCGGCCAGGCGCTCTCGCCACGCTGAACCGGGACGTCGAGCTCTTCCAAACGTTCAGCCGCGGCGCTCACGGCGACGGCGGTATCGAATGCGTCACGTACCACGTTGAGCGACTCCAACGTAGAGAGGGCGAGTAACGCCGCGACGACGATCCACAGCGCGGCACTGTGCGGTCGCACCACGAGCGCGCCGAGCGCGAGGGCGGTCATGGCCGGCGCGACCGCGTTGGAGAGATCGTGTTGACTCGTCAGTGCGGCCTCGGCGCGTCGCAACCGGTCGACGGAGGCGACCGCGCGTGTCTCGGCGAAATCAACTCGACCGAGCAAAACCAGCTCCGGCGTGGCGGCGCTCAGCTCCACCAGTTGCGCGCGGTACTGCGCGCGGGCTCTTCGAAGGAGGCGGTCGCGTCGCAGCAACGGCCCGACGTTGGCGACGAGCGCCGCGACCCCGAGGAGTTGCACCGCGAGTAAGTCGGCGGCGTACGCCCACCACTTCCCGTGGGGTGCCATGAGACCAATGACGAGGTCGCCGAGCAGCATCACCACGCCCGAGGTGATGAAAGGAATCACGCAACGAAGCCAGAGATCCTGGAGTTCATCAGTATCGCGAAGTGAGCGCTCGAGGAGATCGCCCGCGGCGTACGAGCGCCACCGAGTGAAGTTGAATGCGCCCACGATGAGAACGAGCCAGCGGCGCCAGCGAGAGACCGCGGCGAAACCCAATCGGTGGGCGCTGAGTCGTTCGATGAAACGAAGCGGCGAGCGTAGGAAGGCGAAGAGTTCGATAACGATGAGCGCACCGAGGACGGTGCGAAGACCCGGGCGCGTCGCGCTCTCGACCAAGAGCCCCACCGCTCCGACCAACAGCGCGACGTTCACTAATGACGCGACCACACCGGCCGCGAGGGCGCGAAGGAGGGTTCCACGAGGAGGCTGGGCTCGTCGGAGCCAGCGGCGTAGTCGACGAATGTCGTTTCTCACGGTGTCAACTCGATCCGGTAGGTGACGTCAGTGAAGAGCGGCGTGTCGACGGTCGCTTCGACGACGCCGAAGGAGCGGGGCTCGTCGAGCACCGCGCGCACGAGACGTCGACCGTCCTCGTCAAGAACGCCCGCCACGTCGTCGATGACCAGAAGATCGGGGTGGGCGAGGAGTGCTCGGGCCAACACCACGCGAACCTTCTCTCCTGTACTGATCCCCCTGCCGTCGGCGAGCAGTGCGGTATCGAGGTCTTCGAATCGGGGCCCGAAGAGTCCCAACGAAGAAAGACACGCCGTCACGTCGTCGTCAGGAATTGATTGACCGAGCGTGAGGTTGTCGCGCAACGTGCCTGACAGCAACGCGCTTTCGACGCTCACGTGCCCCGTACGGGTGCCGGCGCGAGCCACCGCACCATTCCTCGGGTCGCGCCAACCGATGAGCGTGTCCAGGAGTGTCGTCTTGCCCGAGCCCGACGGACCAGTGACCAATAGAGTTTGACCCGGTTCGAGGGTGAAGCTGACTGGCCGGCGACTCGCCGTGGTCACCAGATCAATGGCGACGAGCAGTTCAGTCGAGTTGGCGTCGGGCACGTTCGCGTCGTGGTCCAACAGAACCAGGGAACGCTCGGAGTCCTCGCGACGATGGAACTCCACGCCGTAGCGACGAACGTGCGTGAAGATCTCGCTGGTGACCAGCACGGCGATGAGGGCGTGCTCGAGAGTGATTCGTCCGCCCAAGAGTGCGAAACCGACGACCATTGCGACGAGCCCGATGCTGACGCCGCTTAAGAACTCGGTGACCAGCGAGGACTCGAGCGCGACGCGAATCGCGCGCATCGCGATCGCGTGCTCGGAGTCCGATATGGCGGCGATCTCGTTGGCGCCGTATTCGACGGCGCCCAGAGCGCGAAGTTCCGTCGTATGGTGCAACAACTCGAGTTGTCGGCTCTCCAGGACGGCCCGGCGGCGCTGGTATTCGAGCGCGGTCGCCTCGCTACGTTTGCCGGCCCGTCGATAGAGCGGTACCGCGGCGACCAACAGCACCACCGTGATCAACGACGCCAACCATCCGCCGGCCCAGAAGAGCACGGCGAGACCGGCGAGTGCGACAACCGCGCTCGTCTCGAGCAGGTCGAGCATCGGTCGGTCGGACGCCTGTTCGATGGCGAGCGCGAGGTCGCCCCGGCCCCGTTCGCGCTCGGGCTGGGGTCGGGTGAAATGACGTATGAGCGTGGCACGCCAGCGCGCGCGCAACGTCGCGCCGGCGTGAACGCTCCACTGGGCGATCGACGTGGCCAGTACCCATCGGATGCCCAGGACACCTAGTAAGAGCCAGATGCCCGACGGAACGCGGCGCTGCGCGAGATCATTCAGTCCTACGGCGAGGAACACCGAACACGTGATCGAGAGCGCCGTGTTGATTACTCCCAATAATCGGGCGCTGAACTTGAACGTGACTTCGCGAGCGGGTACTGATGTCGCCAAGGTCACCGACCAATGCTAATGAGCACGCGCGACGCTACAGGGGGTCGTCGCGGTGCGCTAATGACTTCGCCGGGCCGTTGAGCCATTCGCGCAGCGACTTGGTCGCACGGCAGTCGTCCTCGTTGTAGTCGAGGATGCGTTGACGCGACGTCGCCGCCTCGGCACCGTCGCCGCGTGTGGCCACTTCGTACCAGAGCATCGATGCTTCGCCGCTCGGATTCACGTCGCGCCACCGGAAACCGGCGGAGGTCGCGAGCTGTTTCAGTCCCAGCGGCCCCTCAGTCTGAATCTGCACCTTGGCGAGGTCGTGGAGGTCTATCCACGCCGGTGGCGAGAGTTGGCGGAACTCGCTGAGGTCCTGCACCGTGGGCCCACCGTCGACGGAGGTGGCAACGGCGCGGTTCATGGCGCCGTCTTCGGCCTGGGCCCAGAAGCAGTACGCCGCGAAACTTCGACCCTGCGTCGCACAGATCTGTCGGAGGTTGGTCAGCCACGTCCAGAACGCGGCGAAGTTGCGGGCCTCGGCCTCGCGCGTCAGTTCGCCCCATTCCACAAATGTCGTGTAGCCCTCGAGGGCCCCGTCGACCGGTGTGCGCAACGTGACGTTCGCTCCCCAGAGGTACGTCGCGTCGTCGTAACTCTCCATGTCGACGTCAACTTCGACGTCGGCGGTCGGGCAGCCCATGCGCGAAGGGTCGAGGATTCGAAGGGCACTGTCGCGAACGTGCGACCGGGCTCGATAGATCAGTTCATCGAGGCGGCCGAACCTTCGCCCGAGTCGGTCCTCCACGGCGACGAGCGGGCCGGGGGCAACGGGCTTGGCGCGCGCCGACATGGCTCGAACGGGATCGAGCCGAGCCAATTGGTTTCGCGTGTGGACGCCGTGATCGTGGAGCGCGAACTGTTGATCAATCGAGGTGAAGCGCGTCAGAGAGACGTCGTCGATCGCCTCGAGTTCGCCCTGACAGTGCTCGGAGAACTCACAGGTCAAACACTCACGGTGCCAGTAGGGCGACGTCGGGAACGCTCCGCCGAGGTCGAACCAATCGTCGAGCGCGTTGAGCGCCTCGACGCGCTCGCGGTAGAAAACGTCATAGGCGCTGAGGTTGCTGCGCGAATACGTCGGACTGGCCAAGTCCAGCCACCACAGTCGAGCGTTGCGATCGACCAGGGCGCCGCGAGTGGACGGATCCGCGGCGGCGAAGGCTTGGAGAATACGTGTCGCTCCGTCGAGCAACAAGACGTCACGGCGAACGGTGGCCGTGGAGCGTAGTCCGAGTCCCTCGCGCACGATGACGTCGCTCGGTACCAGTCGTTCGAGCGATCCCTCGAGCAGTCGCCGGGTGGAGGCCGCCTCGGTTACCTCATGGTTCTTGATCACCAGCGGCGCGTACGTGAAGCGGTCGTCGACGCGTCCGACGCGCACGAACGCTTGGGACGTGACGGTTCGGCGCGCACCGACGTCGGCGAGTCGGGCATTGAGGATCAGTTCGACGCCGTTCTCGATGAGCTCTTCGGTGTGCTGATGGCCGGTCGCCGTGACGGCGTCCGGGTGCAGCGCGACCAAACGCTCAAAAACGCTCCGGCGATGGTGCTCGGCTTCGTCACGCCGTCGTTCGATCTCGGGTGTCACGGGAGTGCGGTGCGCGTAGTTCGGTTCGGCCCGGGTCAAGGTGATTCGGTGGACGCAGGCGTCAATCTCGGTGCCGCGAAGAAGTGGAGTCACCATGCTCTTGAAATCCTACGACGGGTCGGGCTTCTCGTTCCGCCAGGTGCTCCAGAGTGACGCGTACTCACCGTTGAGCGCCACGAGCTCGTCGTGAGTGCCCAACTCGGCGATCTTGCCGTCGATCACCACGCAGACCCGATCGGCGTCGTGGGCCGTGTGAAGACGGTGCGCGATCGCTACCACCGTTCGCCCCCGCAGAACCGCCACGAGGGAGCGCTCCAGATGTCGCGCCGCTCGCGGATCCAACATGGCGGTCGCCTCGTCGAGCACGAGCGTGTGCGGGTCGCTCAAGACGAGTCGCGCGAGCGCCACCTGTTGGGCCTGGGCCGGGGAGACTTGGTAGCCGGTGGTCCCGAGTTCGGTGAGAATCCCCTCGGGCAGCGCTTGAACCCATTCGAGTGCGTCCACGGCGTCCAGGGCTCGGACGATCTCGTCGTCGGTAGCCTCGGGCTTGGCGAGCGCCAAGTTCTCGCGCACCGTGCCGATGAAGATGTGGTGCTCTTGGGTCACCAGGGCCACGTGTCGTCGCAACATCGGCAACGGCATGCTCGCGAGGGCCACGTCGCCCACCATCACCGAGCCACTGCCCGGCGCGTCGATGCCGGCGAGCAAACGACCGATGGTGGACTTTCCGGCGCCCGAAGGTCCGACGATGGCCAGTCGTTCACCGGGTCGAATCGTGAGTGACAGTCCTTTCAACACGTCGAAGCCCGGTCGATACGCGTAGCGGACGTCGTTCATCGTGATGGTCTCGTTCTTTGGCTCAACGCCTTCGGTCGGACGGTCGTCGCGCACCACCGACACGCCAACGAGGCGTGCCAAGGACGTCTGGCCAACTTGGAGCTCGTCGAGCCACGAGACGATGCGGTCGATCGGATCGTTGATCTGCACGACGTAGAGCGTGACCGTGGTCGCGGCGCCGATGGTGATGTCGTGGTGCAGGGCCAACCATCCGCTCCAGGCGAGTGTCGTGGCGACCGCGAGGGCGAACGCACACTCGATCGTGGGGAACCAGACCATGCGCATGAGTAGCGTGTACATCTCGGAGTAGAAGGACTCGCGAATGTTGCCCTCGATGCGCTGGGCTTGGCGGTTCGCGAGGCGGTGCGCGTCGACCGTGCGCGCGCCCTCGGCCGTCTCGGAGACCGAGCCCGACATGGTGGCGTAACTCATTCTTTCGCGCCGGTAGCCGGGCGTGGCGTAATGGAGGTAGTAACGGGTCGAGAAGAACAGAATCGGCAACGACACCAGGCAGGCGACCGTCGCGAGGGGACTGACGACGGTCATCGCGATGAGCGTCAGCAGGGCCTGGACGACGGCCACGAGCCATTCGGGCATGGCGAAGCGCACGGTGCGCGACAAAGCCTCGATGTCGTTGGTCGTTCGACTGAGCAGGTCACCGGTGCCGGCGCGCTCCACCTCGACCAAGGGCAGGGCGAGCACGCTCTCCAGGAACTCCTCGCGAAGTTGCGCGAAGACGGTCTCGCCCAACAGGTAGCTGCGACGTCGTGCGAGAAACGAAAGTCCGGCGTAGAGGATCGAAGAGACGAAGAGGATCCCGACGTAGAGCGTGATGCGATGGGCCGTCAGTTCGTGATCGGCGGCGAAGTTCGTGATCGCACCGATGATGTAGGCCGGGATGAGTGCCATGAAGGCCGCGAGCGCGTAGAGCGAGAGCATCCGCACCAACTTCGAGCGGTGTTGGCGGATGAGCCTCTTGGCGTAGGTGCGCACGGCGGCGGTGTCGGCGACGGGTAGTTGCATCAGGCGTCCTCGCGTAACACGATCTGGCGGTAGGCCGATGACGTGGCGATGAGCTCGTCGTGCGTGCCGTGTTCAACGGCGCGTCCGTCGACGACAACGTAGATCACGTCCATCTTCTCCAGCAGCAATGGACTCGTCGTCGCCACCAGTGTCGTGTGATCGCCGCGAACCTTACGCAGTCGAGTCGCGATCCTTGCCTCGGTGTGCGTGTCGACTGCGGACGTCGGCTCGACGAGTATCAGCACTTTGGCGTTGGTGAGTATCGCGCGCACCAGGCTCAGTCGTTGACGCTGTCCGCCGGAGAAGCTTCGACCTCGTTCTTCGACGAGCGTGTCGAGGCCGTCTTCGAGGGCGTCGAGGATGTCGAGTGAACTCGTGGCTTCAAGCGCGGGCATGATGTTGCCGTCGGAGATGTCGCCGTGGGGGACGAGTTCGTAACGTAGTTCACCCGAGAAGAGGCGCGGTTCGATCTCGCTCACCACGATGTTGCGCCGGGTATCGCTGACCGCAAACAGCTCCAACGGCGTTCCGTTGATCGTGACGCCGGCGACGTCGGGGACAAATCGGCCGAGTCGATCGGCGAGCAGCGATGCCTCGGCCGGTGTTTCGGTGACGAAGCCGACCAGTTGACCACGACGAAGCGAGACACCACTCACGCGATCATCGATGGAATCGATTCGCGCGGGCCAGATCAGTGGCGACGTCGGCTCGGTGACTAACGGATCGATGTTCAAGATGCGAAGTACGCGCCCGGCGCCGACGTAGGCGCGCGTCGTGGCAATCACGTACTCAATCGCTGTACGAAGCGGCGTCGTCAGGAACGTCGCGTAGCCGAAGAACGCGACGAGCTGCCCGGGTGCCAAGGTGCCGTGCATGACGTCTTGGGCGCCGAGGTACGTCACGACGCCCGTCAGGATCGCGGGCAGCAGCACCTGGCCCGACTCTAGTCCGGCCTGCGGCGCGGCGATGCGATTTCCCGCGAGTCGCACGAAGTTGCTCTGTCGTTTGTAGTTGTTGAGGAAGACCTCTTCGCCGCCGACGCCACGAAGGATGCGCAGTCCGGCGACGGTGTCTGAGCCCAATGACGCCAGACGTCCGGCCGCTTCGCGCTGAGCGGCTTGGGTCGCGTGCAAGGGCTTCATTAGCGGCGTCGTGAGCGAAGCCAGGACCGGCACCCCGATGAGGACGATGAGACCTAGCTCGACCGACGACGAGATGAGGATTATCGAGACAACGACCCACGCGGCGATCGCGCCCATGAAGCGTGCGAAGACGTCGTAGGCGCCGCCGATACGCATGGCGTCCGAGGCCACCGTATTGACGACGTCGCCGGAGGGGATCTCGTCAGTGACGGCGGTGCCGGTCTTGGAGACGTGGTGGCCGATGACCTGGATCGTCTTGTACGAGGCGTTCATCCAGTTGGTCACGGCCAGTTGGTGTCGTACTGAGCCGCAGATCGCCTGGAAGAGGCCCAGTGCCATCACGACACCGACCCATAAGAACAGTTCACCTTCGTTTTTAGGGATGACACCGTGGTCGATGGCGGCACCGACCGCCGCCCAGATGAGTGCTTGGCTCACCATCCAGCCGATGCCAAAGATGGCGTTGAAAGTCAAGAGGATCTTCTGTTGCGCGGCGATCCAGATCAGATAGCGCAGCGGCGAACGTGTATCGGGTGTGCCGGGTTCCGCGGTCGGCAGTTCGCGGTAGGGCAGGTGTAACACGGTTCGACTTTCGAATAGGTGGTTGGATGATGAGTCGACCTATAAGCGGGGTTCTGTCCACCTTCCTTGCGGAAGGATGGGCGGCCATCCATCTCAGCGATCTACCTCGGGAGTGCCTTGTTTCCAAAGCATGCGGGCCACGCGCTCCCACGTTTGATCTTGCTCCGGGTGGGGTTTACCAAGCCACTGTGATCACTCACAATGCTGGTGCGCTCTTACCGCACCGTTTCACCCTTACCTGTACTCGGTTGCCCGAGCCATCGGCGGTTTTTTCTCTGTGGCACTGTCCTGCACGTCACCGCGACTCACATTTCGTGAGCACCTTGCCCTGTGGAGCCCCGACTTTCCTCACCGCCTGTTACCAAGCGGTGCGGCCACCCAGTCGACTCACCATCCACCACAATTCTGTCATACGCCCGAAGGGCCGACAAGAGTCGTAATTATCTTGTAACGCCACGGTATCCTCGCGTCGTGGATGACGACGTCAACGAACCCGACGAGATTCTGGAGGTCGGCGCCTTTTACCAATTGCTGACCGCGCGACTCGAATCGGCCTACGGGCGCCGACACCCCCACTGGGTCCGTGGCGAGATCGCCAAAGTCTACGAAAAGGGTCACGTCTACGTTGACCTGGTGGACGCGGGATCGGCGTCCGCGGACACCAAGCGTCCGGTGCTGAACGCGCACTGCTGGGCGACGCCGTGGGCGCCATTGAAAAAGAAGCTCGCCGCCGAAGGCGTGACCCTGTCGGCCGGTTTGATCGTCAACTTCTATGGCTACGTCGACGTTTACGCGCCGCAGGGCAAGATTGGCTTCACTATCACCCAGATCGACGTGCAGGGGCTGCTCGGCGACGTGGCGCGCCGCCGAGCGGAACTGGTTGCGCGCCTCACGGCCGAAGGACTTTTGGAAACAAATAAGAACGTCGCGATCTCACCAGTCCCGTTGCGGGTCGGACTGGTCGCCAGTCCCGGCACCGAGGGCTACAGCGACTTCACCGGGCAACTTCTCAACTCGGGCTACGGCTTCGAGATCGTGCTCGTGAAGAGCGCGGTGCAGGGCGAAGCGGCGCCCGCTCAAATCGTCGCGGCGATCGAGTCACTCGACGAACACGGCGTCGACATCATCTGTGTCGTGCGCGGAGGGGGCTCCAAGGGTGATCTCGCGTGCTTCGACGACGAGCGTGTGGCGCGCGCGATCGCGGCCTCCTCGACGCCGGTCTTCACGGGCATCGGTCACACCGGTGACGAATCGGTCGCCGACCTTGTCGCGCACACCCGAGCCATAACGCCCACCAAACTTGGTGAGGAGATTGCGGCCATCGTTGCCCACTGGCACGCTCGTCACGTTCGTCTTCCGGCGCAGCGAGTCCTCGACGCGACGACCGCGATCCTGGACGAGGCGACCGAGTACGTCGCCGAACGTCGTCGCACCATGATCTTCGCCGTGCGCGACCGATTGCGCGCCGAGCAACGCCATCTCGCCAGCACCCGCGGCGCACTGTTGATGCACAGTCGCCATCTCCTCAACACGGGCGCGCAGTTTCTCGCGAGTCACCGCGCGCTCCTCAGCGCGTACGACCCGAAGCGCCGACTCGCCCAGGGCTGGTCCATCGTGACCAACCGAGACGGCACGGTCGTGAAGTTGCTGGAGGACGTTTCCGTGGGGGACGGCGTGTCGGTCTTGGTGAGCGACGGGTCGTTTGAATCTACTGTGAATGGAAAGACTGGAGAATTGTCATGAGCACTGTCGGTGATTGGAACGACGCGGCCAAGGAGCTTGACGCCATCGTCGCGTCCTTCGATGAGGGCGAGGTCTCGGTCGACGAACTCTTCGTGAAGCTCGAACGTGCGACGGCGATCATTGAGACTCTGGAAGCCCGACTCGACGCTACGAAAGCGAGGGTCGACGAACTGGCGCCACGACTGTCGAGGGTTCTCGAAGGCGAATGACCGATCGTTTCTACTTTCGCCAGTTGCTCAGCGGACTGGACTTCGCCCTCGATGACCCCGTCGCTGAGCAGATGGTCAACTTCGCCTACGCCTTCGGTGACCGCGAGACGCGCGAGGCCGTATTAGTGGACCCGGCCTATCGGCCGGCCGAACTGATTGACCTCGTCGAGGCCGACGACATGCGCGTGAGTGCGGTCTTTGCGACGCACTATCACGCGGATCACGTCGGCGGTAATCTCGGCGGTCGAGCACAAATTGCCGGCATCGTCGAATTGTTGGAGAGGATCGACGTTCCGATTCACGTGCAGGCCGACGAAGTGGAGTGGGTCACGAAACATCAACGAAACCTCGAAGTCGCCCACCGCAACCACGCCGCCGGCGACGTGGTTGCGGTGGGCGACTTCGAGGTTTCGTTGATTCACACACCGGGACACACGCCGGGTAGCCAATGCCTGTTGGTGAACGGCCGCCTGATCAGTGGCGACACCTTGTTCCTCGACGGCTGCGGCCGCACGGACCTACCCGGTTCGGATCCCCAAGAGATGTACCGAACGTTGACCCAGCGTCTCTCGGACATCTCGGACGACACGATTCTCTTTCCCGGTCACCTCTACTCGGCCGACCCGAGCGCGCCCATGGGCGACGTCCGACAGCACAACCGCGCACTGGTACCGGCGAGCGCCGAGCAGTGGCTCGCGATGTTCGCGCGCTGATCGTGCTGGTGAGCTCGGATCACGTCGTCATCGTGGGGGCCGGGTTCGGGGGATGGCGCCTCGTGGAGGCGCTGCGACGTGAAGGCTTCGATGGCGCGATCACGCTGCTCGGCGAGGAGACCTACGCGCCCTACGATCGCCCGCCGCTGTCGAAACACGTTCTCGCGGGAAAGTGGGACGTCGAACGCGCCACGCTGGCGACACCCGAAAAGATTGCCGAGGCCGACGTGAACCTCCGTCTCGGCGTGCGCGCCGTATCGCTCGACATCGAGTCGAACGCGGTCGAACTCGAGGACGGTTCGCGCGTCGAGGGATCGCACGTCGTGATCGCGACCGGCGCACGGGCCCGCCGCCTCCCGTTCAGTGCCGATGACCAGATTCTCACCCTTCGTAATCGCGACGACGAACTGCGAATGCGTCTCGAACTCGAGGGACTCAAACCGGGCGGCGTGATCGCCGTCATCGGCGGCGGCTTCATCGGTGCCGAAGTGGCGACCCAACTGAAGAGTCGCGGATTTGTGCCGATCGTGCTCGAAGCACTGAAGCGACCACTCATCGGCGTCCTCGGTCCGGATGTCTCCTCGTGGCTCGAACGACTCGCGGTTGACGCGGAAATTGAACTTCGCAGCGACCAGCACATTGACGACGTCGAACGTGGTGACGAAGGATTCGCGGTCCGATTCGAAGATGGCAGTCAACTGCGGGCCGACGCGGTCGTCGTGGGCGCCGGCGCGTTGGCGAACTTCGAATGGCTGGAGGGTTCCGGACTGACACTGGATAACGGCGTGGTCGTGGATGAGAATTTATTGGCCCGCGAGAGCATCGCCGCGATCGGCGACGTCGCACGATTCAGTTGGCCCAACGTCATGGGCGAGGAACTGGTTCGAATCGAACACTGGGAAGTGGCGAACGTCCACGCGAACGCCTTGGCCCATTACTGGATGACCGGCGAAGGCGCTCGCGCATTGATGGTGCCGTACTTCTGGTCCGATCAATACGGCAAGAAGATTCAGATGTTGGGCCACCCGAGAGCGGACGACGACGTGGTTCGCGTGAGCGGTAGTCCCGACGAGGGGAAGTGGCTTGCCCTCTTTTCGCGTGGCGGCGTCGTGACCGGAATTGTCGCTCTTTCCCATCCCCGGGCGCTCATGTTGTCCAAGCACCTGTTGGAGTCACCGTCGACGCTCGAGTTGGCGCTCGAGGATGCGCCCTGGACGAACTAGAACTCGACCGAGCTCAGTTCCGGAATCGTCTTTTCGACTCGAGTCACGAGGGCGGCCCACTCATCGCGACCGCGTCGGCGAGTGCCGTCGTCGATCGACGGCGTCAGCACCGCCGACGGCGACCAGAGTCCTTCGACGTCGTCGATCGAGAGTGCGCCGTGCCCCACCAGGGCCATGAGTCCCGCACCTCGGGTCGTGGCCTCACGTTCAGAAGACACCGCGACACGCAGACCCGTGAAGTCGGCGAGGCACTGGACCAAGAATCGGTTGTCGCTCATGCCGCCGTCCACGCGAATCTCTTCGAGTGTCTGTCCGGTCTCTTCGTGGGCGGCGTCCACGAGGTCCGCACCACGATGGGCGATGCCTTCGAGCACCGCTCGAACCATGTGCGCTTTCGTCGATCCTCGAGTGATCCCGAAGAAGCCGCCGCGCGCGCCGAAGTCCCACTGCGGCGTGCCGAGCCCGGAGAGGGCGGGCACGAACGTCACGCCTTCCGCCGAAGAGACCGACACCGCAAGCGACTCGGTCTCTTCGGCATCCGTGATCAGGCCGAGGTCGTCTTTGAGCCACTCGATGCACGCACCGGCCGAGAGCACGATTCCTTCGATTCCCCAGATGAGTTCGTGGTCGAGACTGCGTAGAACGACGGGAAAGCAGCCGGACGCAAATCGCGTCATTCGATCGGGCCCTTCGGGTCCTCGAACCATGTCCAACATCGCTCCAGTGCCGAACGTGATCTTGGCGCCGCGAGAGACGCACGATTGTCCGAAGAGCGACGCCGATTGGTCGCCGACCAACGCGGTGATCATTGGCGCTCCGGGCAGCGACGTGGCGTGACCAATACTCCCCATCGTGTCGACGATCGTCGGCATCATCGCCGCGTCGAGATCGAGCACGGCGAGGGCGTGCTGGTCCCACTCTTCGACGCCCAGCGCGACGAGACCGTTGACGCCGGCGTTGGAGCGATCAGTCACGTGCAGGGCGCCGCCGCTCAAGTTCCACGCCAGCCACGTCTCGATCGTGGCGAAGCGAAGCTCGCTCGAATCCCGGCCCGACTGACGCACCAGCCAGCGCGCCTTGGTCGCCGACTGATTGGGCGCCAATCGCAAACCGTCGCCCTGCAGCACCAAGCAGTCAATCACCGTTCGAAGGTCCTGCCATCCGAGGGCGGGACCAACCGGTACCCCGGTCACCGGGTCAAAGACAATGGTGGTCGCGCGCTGATTCGTGATGCCCACGACGTCGGCGCCGCCGGCTTCATTCAATGTGCGCGTCGCCAATTCGAGTGCGAGTCGAGCGATCTCGACACCGTCGAGTTCCACCTCACCGGGATTCGGCGTGGTCAGGCTCAGTCGCTGATGATGGGCGTGGGTGACTTTGCCGTCGGTGCCGACGATCGCCGTTCGAATCGACGACGTGCCAACGTCGATGGCCAGAGCCCTCACCACGGCGCACCGCCGAGTCCGAGCACCCCGGGATTCATGATGTTGTCGGGGTCGAGGAGTTTCTTCAAGTCCTGCAGGACGCTGAACCCACTGCCGAGCGCGTCGGGGACGAACCGAGCACGGTTGCGCCCCACGCCGTGATGGTGGCTGAGAGCGCCACCGTGACCCAGCACCTCTTCGCTCACGCAGTCCCACGCCCGGCGATAGAAACCGGTCACGTCGTCGTCGGGTCGTGCCGCGAACGTGAAGTAGAGGCACGCGCCGTCGAGATAAGCGTGCGATTGATGAACCGACGCCACCGTGATGCCGGGCATCTGATGCAGCGCATCGATCACCGCACGACGCATCGCGGGCAACGTCGCCCACGCGCCCGCAACTTCAATCGTGTCAACGACGTAGCCGCGCGTCCACAGTGGCGCCAAGGCGCCAACGTCATTGCGGTGCTCGAGCCACTGTGCGACGAGGTTCGCGTCAAGCTCTGTCGCCCCGGTGCACTCTTCGGCGACGATCCGCATCGTCGCCTCGACCAAGTACGAATCGCCTTCGTCGAGCACGATCAACGCGCAGGACTCCACGTCGAAGTTCCTCTGGGACTCACTTTCGTCGTAGAGGCGCAGGACGGCCGGTCGCGCGTCTCGCTGCATGATCCGCCGACAGGCATCGAGCCCGTCGTCAAAGTCCGCGAAACTGTAGGCCGCGCGCCGCTCGCTCTTCGGTGCCGGGTGCATCACGAGCGTCGCGCGCGTGATCGCGCCAAGTGCGCCTTCGGAACCGACGAAGAGCTGCATGAGGTCCGGGCCCACGGCCTGACGCGGGGCTCGCCCCCCGAGTTCGATCTTCTCGCCACTGGCGAGCACGACACTCAGTCCGCGCACGATGTCTTCGATCTTCCCGTAACGATTGGAGTATTGGCCGGCCCCGCGACAGGCGATCCAACCGCCGACGGTCGCCAGTTCGAACGACTGGGGAAAGTGACCGACGGTCCAGCCCGTCGCGGCGACTGCTCGCTCGAGGTCGGGTCCGAAGACACCAGCCTCGACGCTCACGGTGCCCGAGACGGTGTCGACGTCGAGGACACGATTGAGACCGGTCATGTCGAGCGCGATGCCACCCTCGGGTGCGACGGCGCCGCCCACGACACTCGACCGACCGCCCTGGGCCGTGACCGCGACGTGATATTTCGAGGCAATAGTGAGTATTCGACTCACGTCATCACTTGACGATGGTCGCACGACGACTCCCGGCCACCGGGGAACCTGGCCCATCGCGACGTCGGGGATCGAGAGCGGCCACCAGTCGCGTCCGTGATCCGCTCGAACTTCGGCGCTGACGTCAAAATCAATGCCGGCACTCGTGAGGTCTTCGAGCAGCGCAGGCGACGCGAGCGATTGAGGAGCGTCTTCGAATGAATCGGCCGGATACTCATTCGGCATCGTCGGTCGGGTCACCGTTGCACTCTACAAAGTAAGACCGGCGGCACCGAACTCGCGCCGCACCAACGATTCGTACCCATTGAGTTCACGTTGCACGTCCTCGTCGCTCCAGGACCGGTCCGCGGCCACGAGCGTGGCGACGCGCGCCGCGCCCTTGAGGGTGGCGCGCGCGTCGTGAAGGTGCGCGCGCGTACGCCGGGTCAGCAGGTCGATCAATGACGTCGCCATTTCGAAACGAACGGAGAAGATGAATTCGGCTCCGACGTAGGGCTGACCTTCGATGGGGCACTCACCGAGCGAGGCGTCGGTCGCAATCATGTCGAGGATCACCGGCGCGTCCTCGCCGAATCGCTGGTAGAGATGAATCTCTCGTTCGGACGTTGGTCGCCACGGTCCCACGCCGTGGAAACGCAGATTCTTCGTTCGCACTGATTTGAGACCGGTCACGTAGGGGCGCAGTGCGTCGACCGTGTCCTCGGCCATTTGCCGGTACGTAGTCCACTTGCCGCCGGTGATGTGCACGACACCGTCGTGCGAATCGGTCACCTGGTGTCGGCGAGAGAGGTCGGCCGTACGTTCCTTCAGCGCTTTACCCTTTACGGGAGCGAGCAGCGGTCGCAGGCCGGCCCAGACCCCGGTGACGTCGCTTGTGGTGAGGTTCGACGAGGTCGACGCATTCACGGCGTTCAGCAGATACGCAACGTCCTCGGGGGTGCAGTGTGGTTCGTCGAACTCTCCGTCGTAGGCCGTGTCCGTTGTGCCGATGTACGTGAACGCGGCATCCTCGAACGGCACGACGAAGATGCTGCGCCGGTCGCCCGGGACACTCATGACCGCCGCGACGTCGGCCGGGAGGCGGTCGCGCGCGACACTGAGGTGGACGCCCTTGGCCGGAGTAATACGGTGTGACCCCTTGTGCTCGGCCATCGAGAACACGTCATCGGCCCACACCCCGGTCGCGTTCACGACCGCCTTGGTGGAGATCGAAGTTGTGGTGTCGTGAAGAGAGTCGTGCGCGACGACTGCCTTGACGCGTCCGGAAGCGTCGTGAAGAATATCGACACAACGCAGATACGTCGCGACGTCGGCGTCGAAGTCGAGGGAGGCGGTTTTCGCGAGCGCGAGCGCGACCCGTGCGTCGTCGCCTCGAGCGTCGAAGTAAAGGAATCCGGCGACCAACCGATCAGTGTTGAGTGTCGGCAAGTACGCGAGCGCTTGATCACGAGTGATCTTGCGATAACGCTGTCCGATGCGCCATCCGCCGCTGAGTTCGTAGATTCGAAGCGCCGTCGAGTAGCCCTTCACTAACGCTTTGGACGCGACACCATTGCGACCGAAAAGGGGCACGAGAAAGGGAAGAGGGCGCACGAGGAACGGTGCGTTCTCGAGGAGTCGTTGCCGTTCGCGCAGGTTCTCATAGACCAGCCGGAACTCTCTTTGCTGCAAATAGCGAAGACCGCCGTGGACCATCTTGGAGGACTTCGAGCTCGTTCCCGAGGCGATGTCGCCGCTGTCGATCAGGGCGACTCGCAGTCCCCGTGAGGCCGCGTCGAGCGCCACTCCCGTACCGGTCATACCGGCGCCCACGACGACCAGGTCGTAGGTCGAATGGGCCATAGATTCGAGCGCGCGCTCGCGTTGAAAGGTGGCCACGGAACAATGCTTGCACAGCGTCGGGACTACCTTAAAAGGCATGGACTTCCAACTTTCCGACGAACTACTGGGGCTACAACAGAGCGTGCGACGGCTCGCGCAGGACAAGATCAAGCCCCGGGCTCGAGAGATCGACACAACGGGGGAGTACCCCCAGGACCTCTTCGACGAGTTCCGTAAGGCCGATCTCCTTGGGCTTTGTATTCCGGAGGAGTACGGCGGCTCGGGCGCGGGCATCATGGGCCTCGCGCTCACGATTGAAGAGGTTACGAAGTACTCCAACGTCCTCGGTCTGATGCTGCTCCTCACGAGACTGCCGACGGGGCCGATCATGATCGCGGGCACCGAAGAACAGAAGCAGCGCTACCTCCCGGGTATCGCCAAGGGCACCCACCGAGCGGCGTTCTGTCTTTCGGAACCGGGCGCCGGCTCCGACGTCGCGGGAATGCAGACCCGCGCCACGCCGGACGGTTCGGGTGGCTACGTCCTGAACGGCACGAAGTGTTGGATCTCGGGCGGGATGCAGGCCGACTGGTTCGTCGTCTTCGCCAAGACCGGTGAGCCGGCGTCGCGGCTTCACACGAATATTGGCGCGTTCATCGTCGAGGCCGACAGCCCGGGCGTGACGCGACCACGGGTCGACAAGAAGATGGGTGTCAAGGGCATCGACACCACCGAAATCGTCTTCAACGAGGCGAAGGTTCCGGCCGATCAAGTGATCGGAGGAGGCTTCGCCCTCGTCATGCAATCACTCAACGCCATGCGACCGATCGTCGCGGCGCGCGGACTCGGCCTCGCCGAAGGCGCGCTCATGTACGCGACTGAGTACGTGAAGAATCGCGTGGCCTTCGGCAAGACCATCGCCGAGTTCCAGGGCATTCAGTGGGAGATCGCCAAGTGCGCGACCGAGATCGAAGCGGCACGACTTCTCACGTACCGCGGCGCGTGGCTGGCTGACCAGGGCTGCTTCACCAAGGAGTACGTGCCGATGCTCTCGATGTGCAAGTACTACGCCTCCGAAGTGGCCGTGAAGGCCTCCGGTCTCGCGGTGCAGCTGCTCGGCGCGGCCGGGTACATGGAAGAGCACCCGACCGAGATGTTCTATCGCGACGCGCGTCAACTGACCATCGTCGAAGGTACCAGCCAGATCCAACTAGGCCTCATCGCCAAGGGCGTCCTCGGCCATGACCTGTGGTGGGACTGACCAGGTGAGCGGTCCACTTGACGGATTAAAGGTCGTCGAGTTGGCGGGCATTGGTCCCAGTCCTTACGCCTGCATGTTGCTGGCCGATCTTGGCGCGGACGTACTGCGTATCGAACGTGGCGACGCCGACGCCGATCACGAAACGACCTGGGAGATCCTCAATCGCTCGCGGCCCTCGGTGGCGGTAGACCTGAAGAATGCCGCCGGTCGTGACCTGGTACTCGAGCTCTGCGAACAGGCCGACGTGCTCATCGAGGGATTCCGACCGGGAGTGACCGAGCGCCTCGGACTCGGGCCCGAGGACGTCGCACAACGCAATCCCCGCTTGGTCTACGGACGAATGACGGGTTACGGACAAGACGGTCCGAACGCGCAACGCGCGGGACATGACATCAACTACATCGCGGTCTCCGGGGCGTTGTGGCCGATGGGCCGCCAGGGCGAGCCGCCGCTACCGCCGCTCAATCTCGTCGGTGACTTCGGCGGGGGATCGCTGTTCCTGGTCTTCGGCGTGGTGGCGGCCGTGCTCTCGGCGCGTACGACTGGCGAAGGTCAGGTCGTCGACGCCGCCATGGTCGACGGCTCGGCGTCGTTGATGGCGCTAACGCACGCGCTCATGAACGCCGGCTTCTGGCACGAAGAACGCGGCGCCAATCTGCTGGACACCGGCGCGCCGTTTTACGAGGTGTACGAGACCAAGGATGCTCAATACGTCGCCGTCGGTGCTATCGAAGCCAAGTTCTACGAAGAGCTCCTCCACGGTCTCGGCATCAAGGGCAGTGATCTGCCGGCCCAGTTCGAGCGTGAATCGTGGTCCGCGACGAAGGAACTCTTCGCGAGGAAGTTCCGAGAAAAGACCCGTGACGAGTGGACGGAGATCTTCGAAGGCGTCGACGCCTGCGTCACACCGGTCCTCTCGCCACGCGAGGCGGCCCGTCATCGCTACAACACGGCGCGCGGCGTCTTTTCCGTCGACGGCGACATTCAACCCCAACCGGCGCCGCGATTCTCGAAGACGCCGGGGGCGATTGGGCGATCACCGGGAAAGGCCGGTTCCGGGACGCGCGAGGGACTGCTCAGTTGGGGAATTGACCAGAAACGCCAAGAGGCGCTTCGTGCCGAGGGCGCGTTCGGTTAGATATTGACGACGGGACAGGTCAAGGTGCGGGTAATCCCGGGCACCTTCTGGATCGCACCGACGATGAACTTGCCGAGGTCGTCGACGCTTTCGGCTTCGCAGCGCACAATCACGTCATAAGGTCCGGTCACTTCATAGGACTCCAGCACGCCGGGCACGGCGCGGGTCGCGAGCACCACGGCTTCGCTCGAGCCGATTTCGGACTGAATCAAGATGTACGCCTGAACTCCCATAGAGGACCTTTCGTTTCGAGTCCCTCTATATTGCCCGATTCGCAACGAGTCGCGCTAATCGTCTCTGAACCGCTTGCCGATGTGCCACTGGAAGCAGTAGTCACAGCGGTAACTGTTGAGGTCGACGCCGCTGAGTGTCCACGCCAACTGCGCCGCGCTCTTCGCCTCGCTCTCGGTGCGATAGGCGTTCTTCGGTAATCCGTCGCGGTTGAAGTGCGACGCCACGCGCCCGAGCGGCTTCGTGACAGGTTTCGCTGCGCGTCGTCGTCTCATGGAACCTGAGAATACTGACTTCACTATGGTTTCAAGCGTGACCTCGAAAATTGAGACCGAACAGATCGTGACCTCGTCGACGCAGGTCGATGATGAGGACCACGAGCGATTCACCCACATCGTCCTCGAGGGCTACACGCCCAAGGACGGTGAGTTCGTTGCGCTGGACAACTCCGTCGTCGGCGCCATGATCAACGCCACGCCGGTGATGGCACTCTGCGGCAAGGTCTGGGTGCCGGGCCGTGATCCTCAGAAGTACCCGATCTGTCCGACGTGTAAGGAGATCGCCGAGTCTATGGGGTGGTCGCTGCCGTCGAATTAGTCGCCGAACCGCGTTCGGCACCCGTAGGCTCATCATCCATGACGCGCGCTCTCGTACTTCGACACCACCTCGAGGACCACTCTGGGCTCATCGGCGAAGCCTTCGAATCGCGCGGCTACGAGATCGACCTGCGAATTATGAACGAGGACAGTGCGACCCCGTCACTGGAGGGCTACGACGTCTTCGTCATCCTTGGATCGAAGAGCGCGGTCTACGACAAAGAAGTTGAGCAGGCCTGGTTCGGCCGCGAGATTGAACTGATTGCTGAAGCCGAGCGGCGCGATATCCCGGTCTTCGGCATCTGTTTCGGAGCTCAAGCGCTCTGTCTCTACCACGGAGGCATCGTCGAGCGCTCCAACGAACCCGAGATCGGTTGGTACAACGTCGATGCACGAAACGACTCCGGCATCGCGACTGGTCCGTGGTTTGAATTCCACTTCGATCACTGCCTGTTGCCCGAGAGCGCGCAACTCTGGGCGACGTCGCCGCGCGCGGTGCAGGCCTTTTGCGTCGGGCGAAACGTCGGCGTCCAATTCCACCCCGAGATTGATCACCTCCAACTCACTGACTGGTTCGCCAGCGGCATCGAAGAGGCGCGCGATTTCGGTGTCGACGTTGACGCACTTATCGAGCAGACGAAACTCGAAACGCCCGCGGCGCGCGAACGCGCGGTCGACCTGGTCGACCTCTTCTTGGCGCACGTCAAGAACTAATACAGCGTCGCCGCGACACGAAGGTCACAATTGGTGCGATTCTCGCGTCGTTAGGCTGCAATGGTGAGTACCGAAGATTTGGACCAATATTCAAGCCCCGTTCGCCTCGAACGGCCGGCGACGGGCGGTGCCGTGGGACGACTCGATGACGGTCGTGTGGTCTTCGTTCGCCACGGTCTTCCCGGCGAATTGGTACGGGTCGCAATCACTGAATCGACGTCAAAATTCTCGCGCGGCGACGCCGTCGAGGTCCTAGAAGCGAGCCCCGATCGAGTGGTTCCGCCGTGTCAGTACGCCCACCCCGGAGGCTGTGGCGGCTGTGATCTACAGGACGCGTCCTCGGCGGGCCAGATCTCCTGGAAAACGTCACTCGTCGCTGAACATCTACGAAGGATCGCGGGAGTTGAATACGAGTTCTCGGTGACGCAACCGGCGAGTGATGCTCAGGGTTCGCGTACTCGTCTTCGCTGTGCGGTCGACGACGACGGCAAACTCGCGTTGCGCGTTGCGCGTTCCCACGACTTGATTGCCCTCGACGCCTGCTGGATTTCCAATCGAACGTTCGCGCCGGCGTTCGCGGCGTCGTGGCACGGTGCCGAGGAGGTGGAACTGCGCGCCATTGGTGACGGCGAGCCCTTTGCGGTGGTGCGCCGGCTCACTCCGCGAGGCACGATGCACGAGCTGTGTTCCTTGCGTGGTGAGCCGCTCGAGCCCTCGACGCATTCGCGCGTTGACGTACGGGGCCACGTATTCATGATCGGTCCACGTTCCTTCTGGCAGTCGCACCGTGACGCGCCGACGTTGCTACTTGACACGGTCCTTGAACTGGCTGGAGCGCGGGTCGATGACCACGTCACCGACCTCTTCAGTGGCGTCGGGCTGTTTTCCGTACCCCTCGCCAAGGTCGTCGGACCGCGAGGGCGTGTGACGGCGGTCGAGTCGTCGCCCTACGCAGTGCGCGACGCCCGGCTCAATGCGGAAGGACTCCGCAATATGAAAGTTCGAGAATGGTCGGTCACGCCGCGATCGGTCAACGACGCGGTCGCCGAGGGCGACGTTGTCGTGCTCGACCCGCCTCGCGGGGGTCTCGCCAAAGGGGTGGCCGGAACGTTGGTGCGGCGCCGTCCCCGGCGCCTGGTCTACGTCTCATGTGACGCGGCGACCTTCGCCCGTGACCTTAAGATTCTGCTCTCCGGCGGCTTCGCGCTGGGGGAATTACGAGTGTTTGACCTGTTTCCCATGACTGAGCATGTGGAACTTGTCGCAAGCCTTGACATCGGCAGTTGAAGGGTAGAGAGTGTTTTTGAGGGCGAGATGACCTCGACCCTCGCGAGGGGGTTGAGCATGCCATTCAAGTTGGATCATCACCACCGAATCACCGCCCAGAAACTATTCAGTCATCCGCTCTGTCACAACATCCAATGGCACGACGTCTGTTCACTCCTCGGACGTTTCGGCGAGGTCTACGAGACGCACCGGGGCAATTGGGCGGTGACCATTGATGGTGAGACAACGTCGTTTGGCTCAACTCGATCGCGCGACCTCTCCGAAGATCAAGTGATCAAGCTACGTCACTTCCTGCGCGCTTTCGGCGTGACGAAGGATCTCTTGCAAGCGGCGTAGTTGCGCTCGGCCTGTACCGTTGGTGGTCGTGGCCGCACCACTCCTCGTTCTCGTTCCTCCTTCGGAGGCCAAGACGCCTGGTGGCACGATGAGGGCGAGCGTCGGTGTGTTCGATGCCGCGCTCGAGGTCGACCGTCGCCGGGTCATCGAGGCCCTTATCGCGACGTTGAACGAGTCGACGACGCGACGCCAAGAGATCGTGCTGAACGCGCGGGGCCCCTTGCTGGAACGGGCTCTCGAGGCCACCCGGCATCTCGCCGACGATCGCGTTGCGCGCTTGGCGGCGTGGCAGCGCTATAGCGGCGTGGTGTGGTCGCACCTCGGTCCCGCGTCGCTGGAACCGGCGCAGCGTCGTCGAATTCTCACTCCGTCGAGCCTCTACGGCATCACGACGGCTGAGGACCATATCGCTGATTTTCGGCTCAAGATGAATGTCGGCGTCGCACCACTCGGCTCGATGTCAACGTTTTGGCGATCGAAGGTCACCCCGGTGTTGGCCGCGCACACCCGGCATTCGACCATTGTCAATCTCTTGCCCCTCGAGCACGCGGCCGCCATCGATCTGGTGAAGCTCGCAAGGACGCGTCGTGTCGTGCGGGTGCAATTCATCGACGGCGAAGGCGGCACGACCGTCGGTCACGACGCCAAAGCGGTGAAGGGGATCCTCGCGCGAACGTTGCTCACCGAGGGTCTCGATTCGCTTTCGACCTTCGAGTGGCAGGGTTGGCGATCAGTGCCGTTCGAAGACGCCTTCCAGATCGTTTCTCCCTCGCAGCGCAACCTTGACGGATGGGTTACCAAGAGGAAAAGGTCTTAATTCTCCCGAATGAAGACCGAGGTCTACTCAGTGCCACGCGAATTGTCGCTTACTGCTGCGAAGGTCGCGGCAATGAGGCAAAGAGCGCCCAGTGAGATGATCTTTGTTCGCCGCACGAAGCCCAACATAACTTCATTGGGCCATTTGAACTGATCGCACTTAGGTTCAGCCCCACACCTCGTCGGCGATTTCTCGGACCAGTCGCAATTTCGCGACTTCCTCGTCGAACGTGAGGCTGTTGCCTTCGACGGTTGAGGAGAATCCACACTGTGTCGAGAGACAGAGTTGGTCGAGCGACACGAATTGGCTCGCCTCATCGATTCGTCGTTTTATGTCGACCTTGCTTTCGAGGGTTCCATTCTTGGTGGTGATCAGTCCCAGGACGATCATCTTGCCCTCGGGAACGAATCGAAGCGGCTCGAATCCTCCCGAACGGTCGTCGTCGTACTCCAGGAAGAATCCGTCGACGTCGAGTTCGCTGAAGAGGGCCTCGGCGACGAAGTCGTAGCCGCCCTCGGCCGCCCAGTAGGACTGGAAGTTCCCGCGGCACGAATGCGTGGTTATCGACATACCTTCGGGTCGTCCCGAGATCGCCGCGTTGATCTGCTTGATGTAGCGCAGGTGTTGGTGATCGGCGTCATCGCCGCGTTCCGAGATCATCTGACGTTGCGCCGGGTCGTTGAGATACGCGAGTGACGTGTCGTCGAGTTGGAGGTACGTGCAACCGAGCTCGCCGAGACGGCGGACCTCTTCGGCGTAGGCCGCGCTGAGGTCACTCCAAAACTCATCGACGTTGTCGTACACATCGGGGTCGATGGCCGCGGCGCCGCCTCGATAGTGGACCATGCTCGGCGAGGGGATCGTGAGCTTGGGAATCGCCGTCGTCGTCACCGACTTCAAGAACTCGAACGCGTCGGCGAAGATCGTGTGTTCGAGTCGCACCGGTCCGTCGACCTTCAGCGCGGCCGAGGTGAATGACGTTGATCCCTCCGCGTTCTTGAAAGCGACCTGCAACTGTTCATCGGTCTTGGAGATGCCACCCAGTTGATAAATGAAATCCATGTGCCACGACGTTCGGCGGAATTCGCCGTCGGTCGCACTCTGGAAACCCAAGTCCTCTTGCAGTGCCACGGCGTCACGTATCGCGTCGTCCTCCACCTCGCGAAGCGCGTCGGCGTCAATCGTGCCGGCGGCGAACGCTTGGCGCGCCTCCAACAAAATCGGGGGTCGCAAGAGACTTCCGACATGATCGGCGCGGAACGGTGGACTGGTTCGTTTAGTCATGTCGGAAACTGTATCGGTTGACGCAACGTCAACGACGAGTGGGAGTCCGATGGCCCGATTTCGACGACCGCGATTGCGACGCCTTTTTGTAGTGTCGATGAGTGCGGTATTCGCGGCGTGAATCGACCGCAAAAGAAAAGTGCGGCCCACATGATGAGTGCGGGCCGCTCGACAAGAGTACTGCGTTCTTCGAGAACGTGATCACTCGCCTTTCTCGCGCCGCAGGTATTCAATGTTCATCTCACGAATTGTTGCTCCAGAAAATTCTTGCTGTCCACGCGTCACACTCTCCAGGGCTACGGTGTCATTTACATTGACCCACGATCGTGGCGAAACGTGACAAGAGGAGACTTTCGTGTCCATAGAACTCAATACCGTGCTCTACCCCGTGAAGGACCTCGACAGGGCGAAGGCCACATTCACTGCGTTATTTGGCGTCGAGCCGCACGTCGATTCGAAGTATTACGTCGGCTACGAGGTCGACGGCCACGAGATCGGACTCATACCGAATGGTCACGACCAAGGCATGACGGGCCCGGAGCCGTACTTCGACGTCGAAGACATCAACGCCACGCTCGCCGCACTCCAGGCCGCTGGCGCAGAGCTGTTGCAAGAGCCCACTGACGTGGCGGCCGGTTTGCTCGTCGCGAAAGTCCGTGACACCGAGGGCAATCTCATTGGTGTGAAGCAGCCGCCGGCCAACGTCTAGGAGTCGATGTCAAATATCTGCCAGGACAAGTTCGTAGATTTGTCCTTCCCGGCCGCCGATCAGTGTTGGCCCCATGGCAACGAATCCGGACTTCTCGAGTACGCGCTGTGAGGCGACGTTCTCGTTGCTGGTCGTTGCTTTGAGGGTCCACATCCCGAAGTCTTTTCTCGCGATTCGACAGAGATCGTGCAAGGCGGTTGTGGCGACGCCACGCCCCGAGACGCGTTGGGCGACGCGATAACCGACTTCCGCCGCACTGTCGGACAAGTCGTAGAGGTTGAACCGACCTACGACTGTCTCGTCGTCGTCAACGAGAACATAGAAAGCTCCGACGCCGGCTCCCTGTTCAGCCAAGAGTTCACGATGGCGTTCGGCGAACTCCTCAAAGAACTCATCGCCGCGGTCGCTGATTGACTGCGCGAAGTACACGCGATTCGCCAGTTCGAAATCCAGGAGTGCAAACTCATGATCCGGTCGGAGACGCTGCAGTTCAAACACGTGCGAAGCCTATGACAGGCCATTTTAAAATATTGGGAGAGGTCAATCCAACGAAGCGCCCGGTTCCCATGTGAGAACCGGGCGCCGTACGAAGACATCTATGGTCTGGTCAACTTTTGGGGTCAAAACCCATTGAGTGGAGGTGCGGGGATTCGAACCCCGGTCCAATGGCTTCTTAGTGAACATTCTCCGAGCGCAGCTAACAGGGAATTGTAGGGAGCGCCGCTACTGCCAGCACCGATGACACTCCGTAGTTAGCTGAATTGTCCCGACGGAACCACTAACGAGTTCTGACGGTAAGCCCTACTTCATGACACCCGATATCTAAACCGCAGGGCTGGGTCTAGGCGGATGTTGCTACCTAAGCAGCAAGCGCAAGCGAAGGCTTGGCGTTTATTTATTGTTTCCGGCTCTTTAACGTGGTTCCGGAGACCACGGCTCGCTTCTTTCACCTCGACGACCATTGTCGAGACCATTCACCCCCTGGTTGCTTCTCAACCGATTTGGCTGAATAGCCATCCTACCGTTCAAAGTCGAAAATGCGTATCAGCCGTACTTTTCGGTATGGCGAATCGCTCGAGCGATGTCGCGATCGGCGTCTCGTTTGGCGATGGCCTGTCGTCGGTCCTGAGATTTCTTGCCCTTGGCGAGCGCTAACTCGACCTTGGCTTTGCCGTCCTTGAAGTACAGCTTGAGCGGCACCATGGTGAGCGGCTCAGTGCGCGTCTCGTGTTGCCATTGATCGAGCTCGTGTCGGTGCGCTAAGAGTTTGCGACGACGATCAGGATCGTGGCTCCCGAATCCGGTCGCGTAGACCCACGGGGGGACATGCATCTGGTAGAGCCACAGCTCCGTGTCGTCGAAGCGGGCGTAGCTTTCGGCGATCTGGGCCTTGCCCTCTCGAAGTGATTTGACCTCGGATCCGCTGAGCATGATGCCGCATTCGAGCGTTTCCATGATCTCGTAGTCATAACGAGCGCGGCGATTCGTGGCGACCACTCGGTCGCCGGCGTTGGCGTCGACCCGCTTTTGGGCGCGCTTTTCTTGAATCTGCTTGGCTCGGGCCATCTCTCAAGCGTAGTGACAGGTGTGCGCAGTGCCCTGGTGGCATCGATAGGGTTTTCCTGTGTTGACACTTCGTTCGGACCAGCGAGACGCCATCGTGGCCACCTGCATTCGAGCGCTGCCCAACGAGGGGTGCGGCCTGTTGCTCGGCACGCCCGACGGCACGGTCACGGAGGTCCTCGCGAGTCCCAACGTGGCCGACTCGGCGAAACTCTACGAGGTTGACAGTCGAGTGTTGCTTCGGGCCTACCGACGAAGCGAGGAAGAAGGCCTATCGGTCATCGGCGTCTTTCATTCGCACACGCACTCCGAGGCCTATCCGAGCCCGACCGACGTCGCCCAGGCTCCCGATCCGACGTGGCACTACGTCTTGGTGTCCCTGCGCGACGTCCCGACGTCAATTCGCAGTTTTCACGTCATCGGCGGCGAGATCGACGAAGAGGAAATCTGTCCGTAATCCCCATTTGGGGTGTCGAATCGAGGGTGAAAAAGGGCCCTGCGCGTCACGGCGGGACACCCGGCTAGTAATGTCGACTTGGTTAGTCAGGAATCAAACAAACCGGAAGAGATGAGATGACGGCATTAGTTCGAATTCCCACGGTCTTGCGACCAGCCATGGGTGGCGACACCTCGGTCACGGTTGAAGGGTCCACAGTCGGCGAAGTCCTCGATCACTTGACCGCGAACCACCCGGACGTGAAGGGCCAACTGCTCAACAGCGACGGCACGCTTCATCGATTCTTGAACGTCTACGTGAATGACGACGACGTGCGCTATTTGGGTGGCGTCGACGCCCCCGTCACCAACGGTGACGAGATCACTTTGTTGCCCGCCGTCGCCGGGGGCACGTTGTAGTGACGCGATTTGCGTCGGTGCTCGATCTCATTGGCCAAACCCCGGTGATCGACGTCAGCGCCTTGTCGCCCAAACCGAACGTGACGATCCTGGCCAAGCTCGAGGGCCGCAATCCCGCCGGTTCGGTAAAGGACCGCGTCGCCCTATCAATGGTGGACGCCGCCGAGCGTGACGGACTGTTGATCGCGAGCAAACCGGACCAGGTCCTCATTGAACCGTCCTCGGGCAACACCGGGATCGCCCTCGCCATGGTCTGTCGACTCCGCGGGTATCACCTCAAGGTCGTACTGCCCACCAACGTCTCCCCGGAGCGTCGCCAACTCCTGCTCGCTTGGGGTGCCGAGATCATTGACTCACCGGGCGCCGAGGGATCCAACGGCGCCGTGCGCCTCGCGCAATCCCTCAGCGCCGACAATCCCGACTGGACGTTCCTCTACCAGTACGCCAATCCGGCCAACCCTGAAGCGCACTACTTACACACCGGACCCGAGATCCTGGCTGACGTGCCCGAGATCACCCACTTCGTCGCCGGTCTCGGCACCTCGGGCACGCTGATGGGCGTCGGACGATACCTTCGTGAGCACCGGCCCGACGTACAGATCTGGGCCGTCGAGCCGCCGGCCGGTGAGATAGTCGACGGACTGCGTAACCTCGACGACGGATACATTCCGCCGATCTTCATCGACAACAACGGCGCGGAACTACTCGATCGCCGAGTCGTCGTTCGACCGAAGGAGTCGATCGAGTGGACCCGGCGCTTCGCCGAAGTCGGACTCTTCGTCGGACTCTCTTCGGGCGCGATCATGTCCGGCGCCGTGAAGTGCGCCAACACCATCGCCGATGATGAGACCGCCACGATCGTCACCATCGTCGCGGACGACGGATGGAAGTACCTCTCGACCGGCGCCTGGAGCGACAACATCGACGACGTCGTCGAACGCGCCAAGTCGATTATCTACTTCTAGAAACTTCGCGTCGACGACTCTCAACTACCGTTGAGACGCACCAACGATCGTGAGGAGTTCCATGGCTATACCGCGCAAAGACGGGCGCAGTCCCGAACAGGCTCGGCCACTCAGTTTCGAGCGCGACTTCACCGCGATGGCGGCCGGTTCGGTGCTCGTGAGCTTTGGTCGAACCGTCGTCTTATGCACCGCGTCGGTCGAAGAAGATGTCCCGCGTTGGCTACGCGGCACCGGCAAGGGATGGGTGACCGCCGAATATTCGATGTTGCCCGGCTCGACACCCGAGCGGGCCAGTCGCGAAGCGGCCAAGGGTAAGCAGTCCGGACGGACTCAGGAGATCCAACGACTGATCGGTCGATCACTTCGCACGGTCACGCGCCTTGAACTTCTCCCGGACGTGCAGATCACCGTTGACTGCGACGTTCTCCAGGCCGACGGAGGTACGCGCACGGCGTCCATATGTGGGGGATACGTGGCCCTTCACGACGCGATCACACGCCTCGTCCAAAAGGGGACGCTGAGAGAGCACGCGTTGAGCGATTTGGTGGCGGCTATTTCTGTCGGCATCGTCGACGGCGTGCCGCTGCTGGACCTCCCTTACGAGGAGGATTCGCGGGCCGACACCGACATGAACGTCGTCATGACCGGCGCTGGTCGTTTCGTCGAGGTGCAGGGCACGGCCGAGCAGGAGGCCTTCACCCGCGAAGAGTTGGACGAACTCTTGGACCTCGCCGCGACGGGCATCGCGTCGATCCACGAAGCCCAGCGACTGGTGCTGGCGAGTGCGCCGTTGCCTCGTTCGTGACGGCTTTCGTCCTCGCGACGGCGAATCCCCACAAGACCGGGGAGATGCGAGCGGTCCTCGAGCCGCTCGGCGTCGAATTGTTGGAGCGGCCCTTGAATATCCCCGACGTCGAAGAGACCGGCGACACCCTCGAAGAGAACGCGTTGTTGAAGGCCCGCGCACTCGTCGGCGCGACCGGTGAGGCCGCGATCGCCGATGACACGGGACTTTTCGTCGACGCGTTGCATGGTGGGCCCGGAGTTCGCAGTGCGCGCTTCGCGGGTGAAACGGCGAGCTACGACGACAACGTGACCAAACTGTTGGATGAATTGGACGCCATCCCCGCGCCGCGAACGGCGCGTTTCGTCACCGTCATCGCGGTTGCGTACCCCGACGGAACGACGTTTTGTGTGGAGGGCGAACTTAGAGGCGTGATCACCTTCGCGCGCGCCGGTGATCAGGGCTTTGGATACGACCCGGTGTTCGCGCCCCACGAAGGCGAAGGACGGACCCTGGCGCAACTGACGCCGCGAGAGAAAAACGACCTGTCACACCGTGGTCGCGCGCTGCGCGCACTGTGCCAAGAACTGGCCCGAAGATAAGTCCGTTCACGAAGATTTCACCTTAGGGTGGAGTGGTGAAGGACCAAGTGCTGCCCATGTTTCCTCTGGGTATGGTCATTTTCCCGCATCAGGTCGTCGGACTATGCGTCTTCGAATCTCGCTACCACCAGATGCTCAACGACATTGAAACCCAGCAACGCTTCGGCACTTGTTTGATAGCGCGCGGTTCAGAAGTCGGCGGCTTCGACGAACGTACGTCCGTCGGCACCTTGATGCAGATCCTCGGCGCGCAAGTACTGCCCAACGGACAGACCGTCGTCATGGCCGAAGGCGTCGAGTGTTTCGAAGTGGCGAATTGGCTCGATGACGATCCGTATCCCCGGGCGAATGTCAAGGACCGCTGCTGTGACGAGGACAACGTGTTGGCGGCGCTACTGAAGTCCACCGAGTCGGCCGTTCGCGCGATTCGGGCCCTCCAGAGCGAGCTCTTCGCCGACGAATGTCTGCAATCGAACTGCGAGATGGACGCCGACCCGTGGATTCGCAGTTGGCAGTTGTGCTCGATGACGCCGATGTCGACGCTTGATCAGTTCAAGGTCCTGAGCCTGAGCGACCCCAACGATCGACTTCGTTTGGTCGCCGAGATCTGCTGCGAGCGCTACGGCGACTATCAGCGAATGGTGGCGATTGACTCGTCACCTAGTCCGTTCGACTAACGCAAATCCAGCAAGTCGACGACGAAGATCAAGGTCTCACCGGGTGCGATGACGCCGCCGGCGCCCTGATCGCCGTAGCCCAAATGCGCTGGGATCACGAGACGACGTCGTCCGCCAACTTTCATGCCGACGACACCTTGATCCCAACCCTTGATGACGTGACCGGCACCGAGCGGGAACTCGAAGGTGTCGCCGCGGTTCCAGGAGGCGTCGAACTCTTCGCCACTCGTGACGCCGACACCGACGTAATGAACGACGGCGCGACGACCGGGCGTGGCTTCCTCGCCGGTGCCCACGATGAGATCCTCAATCAAGAGGTCATCGGGGGCCGGACCGAGGTGTGGATCGACGAGTGGCTTCTCAGACATGAAGTTCGATATTAGCGACGACGCTCGCGGCCGCCACTGACGACGCGTACGTTACGAGCCTCACGTCCCTTGGGACCACTGGCCTCTTCGAAGGTGATCTTCTGACCTTGGGCGAGTGACTTGAATCCGTCTCCCACGATGTTCGAGAAGTGAATGAACAGATCGTCGCCCTTGTCGTCGCTGGCGAAACCGAAACCCTTCGCGTCGTTGAAGAAGCTCACGACCGCTTCACTGCCACGCGCCGGGTTGGCGCCCTTCGTGAAGTGCGCGTCACGCACGTTTGAGCGATCGGGACGTGGTGCTCGATCAGTGAAAACTCGCTCGGCGCGAGGAGTCCGATCGTTTCGTTCGGGACGTGGTGCTCGATCGGCGAATGATCGCTCGACCCGCGGTGCGCGTTCCGGTCGATCGGAGAAGCCTCGCTCGGGACGCGAGCGCGTGGTGCTCCGCTCGGGTCGCGGACCGCGATCGGAGAAACTGCGGTCGCTTCGTGCGCCGCGCTCGAATCCACGCGGACCGTGCTCGCGCTCGCGTGGGGTGGAACGCTCGGAGCGGCCCTTGCCACCACGGTCGTCCAAACGTTCCGCGGCCACGGCGTCGTCGACGGCGCCCAGACGGATCGCCGGCGCGTCTTCGCGACGTTCGATGGAGGTTTCGAGACCGAGGGCCTTCTGCAGTCGCTTCACCTGACCAATGACGTCCTCTCCGACGAGGGAGATGACGGCGCCGGTGGCGCCGGCGCGACCGGTGCGACCAGAGCGGTGCAAGTAGTCGGTCGCCTGCGCCGGTGGGTCGTAGTGAATGACGACGGGGAGTAGTTCGATGTGGATACCGCGCGCGGCGACGTCAGTCGCGACCAAGACCTGAACCTGACCGTTCTTCACACTGCGCAGTGCTCGCTCGCGCTGAGCCTGCGTGCGGTCACCGTGCAGGGGCACGGCCGAAATGCCGCGCTCTTCGAGTTGACGGGCCAACCGGTCAGCGCCGTGCTTGGTGCGGGTGAACACGAGTGCTCGTTCGTACTCTTCGACGATGTCGGCCGTGATCTGGGGGCGCTGTTCGCGCGCCACGCGCCAGAAGTAGTGGTCGACGTCATTGGGGGCTTCGTCGCCCACGACGTCGTGGATCGCGGCGTCGTGGGTGAACTCCTTGACGAGCGACTTGACGTCCGGACCCATCGTGGCCGAGAACAACATCACGTGGCGATCGCGAGGCGTGGCCCCGACGATTCGACGTACGCACGGCAAGAAACCCATGTCGGCCATGCGGTCGGCTTCGTCCACGACGACCGTCGTCACGGACGAAAGATCGAGGGCGCCCTGTTCGAGCATGTCCTCGAGGCGGCCGGGGCAGGCGACGACGACGTCGACGCCGAAGTTGAGGGCCTTTCGTGCGACGTTGTACGAGGTGCCACCATAAATGCAGATCACGCGACGGCCGTGGTCGTCGGTGAGCTGGGCCAATTCCTTTTGGACCTGAGCGGCCAGTTCGCGCGTGGGCACGAGCACGAGGGCGACGGGCTTGCGAGGACGGGCCTTGGTGAGGCGTGCCATCAGGGGCAGTCCGAAGGCCAGGGTCTTGCCCGAGCCGGTGACGGCCTTGCCGACGACGTCGCGTCCGGCAAGTGCGTCAGGAAGCGCGGCCTCTTGAATGGGGAAGGCTTCGGTAATGCCGCGTTGTTTCAAGTGTTCGACCAGATTGGACGGCACGCCGAGCGCGGCAAAGGACATAGACATATAACTCCTACAAGTTGAGATGAGCCCAACTCGAGGTTTTACAGTCGAATCGGTCTCCACCGCGATGTGCGGCGAAACAGTCATTCCACTCTAGCAGGGATCGGAGTACTCCAACGCACTTTGATCACGGGTGAGTGCGGGCGGAGGGACTCGAACCCACACTCCGAAGAACTGGTACCTAAAACCAGCGCGTCTGCCAATTCCGCCACGCCCGCAAGAGCAATCAGTCTACGGCGCACATCGAGGTGATTGGAGGCTCGCACGTTAGATTGTTGTCATGAATATCTCCAACAGGGCCGACGGATTCGGCGTCAATGACCTCAATCAGCGACTACTGCGCGAGCGAATTGTCTTCCTCGGCTCCGAAGTGAACGACGACTCCGCCAACCGAATCTGCGCCGAATTGCTGCTGCTCGACGCCGAAGACAGCGAGCGCGACATCAGTCTGTACATCAACTCCCCGGGTGGCGTAATCACTGATGGACTGGCCATTTACGACACCATGCAGTACGTCAACGCCGACGTGCGCACGATCTGTATTGGCATGGCGGCCTCCATGGGACAGTTCCTGCTGTGCGCCGGAGCGCCAGGTAAGCGCTTCTCGTTGCCGAGTAGCCGAATCCTGATGCACCAGCCGTTGATGGGGGGCATGCAGGGTCAAGCCTCGGACATCGCGATCCAGGCCGAGCAGATCGGTTTCATGAAGAAGCAGTTGGCCGAGCGCATCGCATTCCACACGGGCAAGTCGCTGGCGCAGATCGAAACGGACTCCGACCGCAACCGCTGGTTCACCGCGCAAGAAGCATTGGAGTACGGCTTCATCGATGCAGTCATTGAACATTCGGCCGTTCGTCAAGGCGCCTAGTGAGCGATGGCTCGACGACGCGAGTCGCTCGACGCTCGCTGGAGAACGACGCCTTTCGCGTCGTTAGTGCTCGTGACAGTCTGGTCACTCGGCTCCGCAATCTCTGGAATCGACGCGAGTTACTGTTCAGCCTGATCAGGTCGGACATCCGGATCAAGTACAAGAACTCGGCGTTGGGCATCGTCTGGTCGATGCTGACGCCTTCTCTTTTCCTGGCGATCTACTGGCTGGTCTTCGGAGAAGTTCTTAAGAATGGCATTCCGAACTTCGTCGTCTATCTGTTCGCGGGCATGATCGTGTGGAACATGTTCAACACGTCGCTCTCGACGGCGACCGGCGTCATCGTCGTGCGTTCCGGTTTGGTCAAGAAAGTCTCGTTTCCTCGCGAGATCCTGGCACTCGCCAACGTGGGCGCCGCCACCTTCTACTTCTTCATCCAGCTCGGGGTGTTTGGTGCGTACCTCCTCCTCGTCCAACACTCACCGGACTACGCCTACTTCTGGTTATTGCCGATCGCGTTCCTCGCGTTGTATCTCTTCACCGCCGCCCTCGCGATCCTCATGTCGGCCATCACCGTCTACATGCGCGACATGGAACATTTCATCCTGATCATCCTGCAGCTGTGGTTCTTCCTCTCACCGGTCGTCTACTCCTACGAACACTCCATCGCGCCGAAGTTGCACGTCTGGGGAGTGGCCTGGCTGTATTTCCTCAACCCGATAACCCTCATCATGTTGACGTTCCAACGCGCCTTCTACGTGGCGACCACGGCGCCGTCGACGACCCAGTCGGTCGTCGTTCACGGACACACCGTCCCGGCGATCTTGCAGATCTTGCCGTCGTGGCCCATGTCGACGTACTGCTATCTGGACCTCGCCTTGCTCGCAATAATGGTCATCGTGTTCTTGTTGGCCGAAGTGCTCTTCGGTCGCCTTCAGGGCAACTTCGAGTCAGAGCTGTAATGACCACCGTCATCAAGGTTGAAGGCATCTCGAAGACCTTCAAGATTCATCACGAGCGTCACCAGTCACTGAAGGAGCGAATGCTCCATCCCCGTTCGGGTTCAATCGAGACGTTCAACGCGCTCAAAGACATCAGCTTCACCGTGGACACGAACGAAACCGTCGGTCTGGTTGGTCACAACGGTTCCGGCAAGTCGACGTTGCTGAAATGCATCTGCGGCGTTTTGCAACCGACCTCGGGTCAGATTCACATCCGGGGCAGTCTCGCCGCGCTGCTCGAACTCGGTGCCGGGTTCCAGCCCGAGCTCTCCGGTCGCGACAACATTTTTCTCTACGGCGCGATGTTGGGTTTCTCTAAGAAGATGGTCGAAGGGATATTCGATGACGTCGTGGATTTCAGCGAGATCGAGAACTTCATCGACACGCAGGTGAAGTTCTATTCGAGCGGCATGTACGTCCGCCTCGCCTTCGCCGTCGCCGTCAACGTCGATCCCGACATCCTCGTCGTCGACGAGGTCCTCGCTGTCGGGGACGAGCGCTTTCAGGCGAAGTGCATCGACCGGATCCGCTCCTTTCAAGATGAGGGCCGCTCGATCTTGTTCGTCACTCACAACGCCGATCAGGTTCGCGCGATCTGTGACCGAGCGATCGTGCTCGACGGCGGACACATGATCGCCGACGGTCCGACGCACGAGTCACTGCGTATCTTCCGAGAACACCTCATGGACAGCGCCGTCGAGCACGATCGCAGCGGTCTGCTCGCGTCAATCAGCATTGACTCGATCACCACGCCGTCGGGTTCCTTCGACGTTCGAAGCGGCGCCGGTATGCACTTCGACGTCAACATCACGTCCCAGGGCGCCTACAGCGGGAACTTCGTCATGGAGATCTTCACGCGCAAGGGTTTGCTGATCAGCCGCAGCGACGCCAAGGGCTCCCCGGTGAACTTGACGCCCGGACAGAACCATGTGGGCATCGACCTCGCGCAGATTCCGCTCCTCGACGGCATCTACGACGTGAACATCGGTGTCGTCGATCCCCATGGCAATACCGTCATCGCGTGGCGCGAACAGGCCGCGTCAATTCAAGTGACCTACGACGGGCGCGAAGGCGGCCTCGTCGAACTCGGCGCGGCAATCCATCAGCAGTAGTTCACTGCTCCGGCGATTCGAGTCGCGGGAATCGGCGAAGCGATCCGAAAACGCCGAGCTTGCCGACGTTGAAGGGATGCGCCGCACCACTCAACATCCGTCGATCACCGCGCGAGTTGCCGTAGGCGAAGACGACCGGGGGAGTCGGGTAGTGGCGACTGGCGATCCACTCGTCGAGTCGACGGAGTTTTTCACTGCCCCGACAGTTCTTGCCGAGGTATCCGCCGGTCAGTCGACCTCGTGGATCGACCGCCAGACGGGTCCCGAGCCCGCCGTTCGCGCCGAGTTGTTCGGTCATCACGTCGACGTAGAGCTGGGGCGACGCCGAGACGATGACGACGTCGTGGCCCTGGTCGCGGTGCCACGCGAGGCGCGAGAGCAAGAGGGCCCGAGCTTCGTGTTCCAAGTGCTCGAGTGCGAAGGTCCGCGATTCGGCGATGACGATCTGCTCGTCGATACCCGCGAGCAACTTCAAGAAGAGTCGCTCCTTCGCGTTGTCGGCCCACCGGCTTGATCGAAAGGCGCCCACGGCCAGCGGCACCGCGAGTGACAGCGCCGCGCGCCAGGTGCGCGCGCGACCGGCGACCGACTTGAGCCAGGGAAAGACGCTGCCACCTTCGGTGAGCGTGCCGTCGAGATCAAACGCGGCGACGACCGGTGGCGATTCAGAGTCCATGGAACCAGTTTCACAGCCTTTGTGATCAAAGGGTTTCTACTTCCCTACAAATCCGATAGGTAATGGCAACAATTGGAAAGTTCCGATTAGGGTTGGCTCGTTCAGTCAAGGGACTGAACATCACGCACAAGGAGCAAAGCATGGCGATTCGACTGGGCGACGAGGCCCCTGACTTCACGGCGGAGACCACCGAAGGCACCGTCAACTTCTATGACTATCTGGGCGATGGTTGGGGCATTCTCTTTTCGCACCCCAAGGACTTCACCCCGGTGTGCACCACGGAACTGGGCGCTTTTTCTGCGCGCCGTGGCGACTTCGACAAGCGCAACACCAAGCTGATCGCCGTGTCGGTCGACGACGTTGAATCCCACCTGCGCTGGAAGAGCGACATCAGCGAGACCCAAGGTGCCGAGCTCAACTTCCCGATCATTGGCGACGCCGACCACAAGGTCGCGGACCTCTACGACATGATTCACCCGAACGCGAACGACACCTTGACCGTGCGCAGCGTCTTCATCGTCGACCCCAATAAGAAGGTCAAGCTCACGCTGACCTACCCGGCCTCGGTCGGTCGCAACGTCGACGAGATCGTGCGCGTGCTCGACTCGCTGCAGCTCTCGTCTCAGTTCCCAGTCTCGACGCCGGTCGACTGGAACGACGGCGACGACGTCATCATCGCGCCGTCCGTAAGTGACGATGACGCCAAGGAGAAGTTCCCCAAGGGATTCCGCAAGGTGAAGGACTACCTGCGTTACACACCTCAGCCGAACAAGTAGTCACGACGCAATCGCGAAGCGGCCACCTTCGGGTGGTCGCTTTTCGTTTCTCGCACTTTAAGGTGAGAGTACGAAAGGTTGGGCTATGAGCGAATCGACGACGTTCACTTTCGCCGGCCAGACGGTGAATCGTCTCGGTTTCGGCGCAATGCGCATCACGGGCGAGGGTATTTGGGGCCCCCCCAAGGACCCCGACGAATGCCGCGCGGTCCTTCGGAGAGCCGTTGAACTCGGCGTCAACCTCATCGACACTGCCGACTCGTACGGACCGTACATTTCTGAAGAGTTAATTTGCGAGGCACTCCATCCCTACGGCGACGTGAAGATCGCGACCAAGGCCGGATTCTTGAGAATCGGTCCGGATGCTTGGCGCGAATGCGGTCGTCCGGACTACCTGCGCCAGGAGTGCGAGATGTCGCTTCGTCGTTTGGGCCAAGAATCAATCGATCTCTTCCAACTCCATCGCATCGATCCGTCGGTCGCTGCTGAAGACCAGTTCGGACTGCTCCGAGATCTGCTCGACGAAGGAAAAGTTCAGGCCGTCGGTCTCTCCGAAGTGTCGGTCGAGCAAATCGCTGCCGCCAGGAAGGTCGTCACGATCTCCACAGTGCAGAACCTCTACAACCTGACGAATCGTCAGAGCGAAGCGGCGTTGGAGTACTGCCAACACGAGGGCATCGGTTTCATTCCGTGGTACCCGGTCGCCGCCGGCAGCCTCGCGCGAAGTGGGGGACCGCTCGACGCACTGGCCCACAAGAACGACATCACCGTCGGACAACTCTCACTCGCGTGGTTGCTTCGTCGCTCACCGGTCATGATGCCGATTCCCGGGACGTCCAAGGTGGCTCACGTGGAGGAGAACTGTGCGGCGGCTGACATCACGCTCAACGACGAGACGTTTGACGCGATCGACGCGCTGCACGATTAGGCGGAACGCTCGATCTCGCTGACGAGCGATGCGCGCAATTCTCGCTTGAGGACCTTGCCCTGCGGGTTGCGCGGGAGAGGATCGGCCCGAAAGAAGATCCTTGTCGGCACTTCAAAGCGCGCGAGGTGTCGGGCAACGTGACGGTTGATCTCTTCGGCCTCGAGCACGCGACCCGGACGTAGCACGATGACGGCAGCGACCTCTTCACCCATTGTCGTATGGGGGAGCCCGACGACCGCGCAGTCAGCAACGTCGGGGTGTTCGAAGATCGCCGCTTCGACGATGACCGAGTAGACGTTCTCGCCGCCGCGGATGATCATGTCCTTGGCGCGGTCGACGATGAAGACGAACCCTTCCGCATCGATGCGTGCGATGTCGCCGCTTCGTAGCCAACCTTTCGTGAACGCCTGGGCGGTCGCTTCGGGCTTCTTCCAGTAGCCGCGCACGACGTTGGGACCCTTGATCCACAGCTCACCCACGACGTCGGGACCGCTCGGTAGGTCGGCCGACGGTTCGTCGCCGTCGAAGTCCTCGGGCACGATCGCCAGCTCTACGACCGGCACGGCCGGACCGCAACTGTCGGGTTTGTTGAGGTAGTCGGCGCCGCCGTTCAGACAGACCGCGGCCGAGGTCTCAGTGAGTCCGTAGCCGTTTCCGGGCTGGCTACCGGGAAAGGCCGCCTGGATGCGTCGCACGAGTTCGGGGGGCGCGGGCGCGCCGCCGTACGAGACGGACTTCACACTCGAGGTGTCGAACGTGGCGAAGTCCGGGTGGTCCAGGATCTGCATCACGATGGTCGGCACCCCGCCGAACATCGTGAGTCGTTCGGACTCAATCAACGCGAGGGCGTGGCCGACGTCGAAATGATGCATCATGACGAGCTTTCCGCCTGACGCGGTGTTCGTGATCATGGTCGCGAGACAACCAGTCGCGTGAAAGAGCGGCACGCTCAAGAGACCGGCGTTGGGAATGCTCTCACCGGTTTCATCGACGTTCCCACTGCCCCAACGCATCGTGGCGCGCGATCCTACGAAGAAGAGGTTCATCAGGTTGGTAATGGCGTTTCGATGCGTACCGACGGCGCCCTTCGGGTGTCCCGTCGTGCCCGAGGTGTAGAACATCGTGACGTCGTCGTCCGTCGAGACAGCAATGTCAGGAGGTGTCGCACTCGGGCTGATGTCGCCGACGTACTCATTGAAATCGACGATGCGCACTCGTGCATGCACCGCGCCCAGTCGAGCGCGCCGGTGTGGATCTTCGCTGATCACCACGATCGTGGAAAGTTCCGCGAGTTCATCGAGTGTGCTTCGCACGCGCTCGAGTCGCTCCTCGTCGACGAAGAGCACCGACGCTCCCGAATCGCTGAGCCCGTACTGCAACTCTTCGGGCGTCCACCACGCATTGATTGGCACCACGACCGCGCCCGTTAACACTATTCCCCAGAAGGCGATTACCCACTGGGGCAGATTGCGCGATGCGATCGCCACGCGGTCGCCCTTCGTGACACCGGTGGCAATCAGACGTTCGGCCAGCGTGGACGCGGCCCGGTAGTGCTCATCAAAAGTGAATCGCTGTCCTTCGTAGACGAGGAAGTCGCGCGACGCGTGCGCGAGTGAGAGGTCGAGTATCTGGCGCAGCGTCGCCGGGGCGTGTTTCCACACGGTCATTTCAATGTCGTTGACGGACGTTCGCTCGGTTTCGAACATCGAGCCCGGCGCGGTCATTTGCGCCGTGGCGTCCGCCATTGAGAGGACTTCGTCAGTCATCGAGCGTGGGAGGGTCCAGCGGTGCCTTGAGAAACAGCGTGTCGCGATAGTACTGGAGTTCGGAAATCGACTCGCGAATGTCGTCGAGAGCGCGATGCGTGGTTGCTTTCTCGGTCAGTCCGCTCAGCACCTCGGGGTACCAGCGGCGAGTCAACTCCTTCAACGTCGAGACGTCCACGTTTCGGTAGTGGAAAAACTCTTCGAGCGTTGGCATGTATTCCTGAAGGAACCGGCGATCGGTGCCGATTGAGTTGCCACAAAGTGGAATCGTGCGAGATTCGGCGATGTGCTCTTTCAGGAATGCCAATGTCTGATTCTCGGCCTCGTCGTTCGTCACCGTCGACTGTTTGACGGCGTCGATCAGGCCGGACTTGGTGTGCATCTCCGTGACGAAATCACCCATTTCGGCCATCTGCTCGGGGTTGGCGTGGATGACGAGGTCCGGACCTTCGGCGATCACGTTGAGGTCGTCGTCCGTAATTAAGGTCGCTATTTCGATGATGACGTGACGGAGCGGTTCGAGCCCCGTCATCTCCAGATCCATCCATACGAGCACAGTTCGACACTACATAACCTCCAGCCAATGTTCGTTTCGCCCAGCGATAGCCTCGCCCTATGGAAATCCCAATTCGGATGCTTCACCCCGACGCCACCGTTCCCGAGTACGCGCACGAAGGCGACGCGGGATGCGACCTGGTCGCCGTTGAATCGCAGGTAATCCCAGCGGGCGGTGGTCGCGCGATGGTGTCGACGGGACTCTCCGTCGCGATTCCCGAGGGTCACGGGGGATTCGTCTTACCCCGAAGCGGCCTAGCCGTCCAACACGGCGTCACGTGCATCAACGCGCCCGGTTTGATCGATGCCGGTTACCGTGGCGAAGTGTTGGTCGCCTTGGTGAATCTCGATCCGACGCACGATTACGAGGTGAAGAAGGGCGACCGAATCGCCCAATTGGTCGTCCTGCCCGTGCCGCTCACCTCGTTCACTACGGTCGAGGAGCTCCCGGAAGCGAAGCGTGGCGAGGGCGGCTTCGGAAGCAGCGGGCGTTGACCCGCTACCTCGATCCTCTGGACAGTGCCTTCGTTCTGTTGGAAGTTCTGTTGGAAGTTCCGGGGTCGGCGATGAACCGGTGCGCGCAGAGAATGCCTGACCTCGCCGCGCTCCGCGACTATTTGAGGGATGAGGCCACCGCCCTGATCGACACCGCCTCCGACTGAGCCAGAGTCGAAACTGTTCGTCGCCTGGGCTACTATGGGTGACCACGCGGACGTAGCTCAGTTGGTAGAGCGCGACCTTGCCAAGGTCGAGGTCGCCGGTTCGAGCCCGGTCGTCCGCTCCAGTGAGTTCATGGATCCCGGTCGAAATGGTCGGGATCTTGTTTGTTACTCGACGACGGATGCTCGAACTGAAGGACCGACGCGACGTGGCGCCGCCCGAAAACGCGTGTCGAGTCGCGCCGTAGACTTGAATCCCTAGCCATCGAGATGATGATTGTCGTGAAAGGCCTCTGACGAACCGAGTTACTAGACCTTTATCTTTGGCCGGCGCCACTCTGACTGCGGAAGAGTCGACGTGGTAGAGGAATCCACCGCGACGGCCGACCGGGTCATCGCGGACGTCCTCGATCAGTTCGCTCGGAATTTCATTCTCAACGATCTGACGAACGAGGAGTCCGGCAAGTTGCTCGAAGCCTCGCGAGGCGAAGTCGTCTTCTCGTTGCCGCGACGAGAGGCGCGCCGCAGAGACTCCGCTGTTGGACAAATCCACCAAGCGCGCGTCAGCATCCGCCGCCTTCGTTCGATACTGCGGACCTTCTCCGGACTCTTCGAGAGCAAGTGGGCCAAACCGATGTTGGTCGAACTCTCGTGGTACGCCGGAGTGCTCGGCGAGATTCGCGACCTCGACGTTCTTCGAACGGGCATCGTGAAGTCCCTGTGGTTGATCGAAGACGAACCGGCGCAATCAGATGTCGTGCAACGCCTGGACCTGGACATCAAAGTGGCGCAAGAGCGAGGGACGCTCGAGCGCACGACGAAGCGCTACGCGCTCCTCGTGGATGAGATTGCGACCATTGGTTCATCCGTCGTATTCGACGTCGACGCCGAAGGTCCGGCCTCCGAAGTCCTGAGTTCACAGTTGAAGGGTGCCTGGCGTGACGTGCGCAGAGCCGCTGATGAGGCGCGAGCCGATTCGACCAACGAGAACTTGCACGAGGTTCGCAAAGAATTGAAGCGATTGCAATGTGCCTGTGAGGTGCTGGGATTGGTCGCCGGCAAGCCGGCCGTCAGAGTCGCTCGAGCGGCCGAGAAGACTCAGACGAAGCTCGGCGTCGTACACGACGAAGCGGTTGCCAGTTTGTGGTTGAAGTCTTTGACGGTCGCGGAGCCGGCCATGACGGAACCGCTCAGGGAGATACGAGCGTTCCACAAAGAGGCGCGCCGAGAAGCCAAGCGGGGATGGCGAGCGTCGATCGACGACGTCGAGGGCAGTTGGGACGACCTCAAGGGCTGATTCGGACGTGACGCGGCATTCGTTGAGCCGTAGTCTCTAACGAAGGAGGTTGCCATGGTTCACCCCTCGCTTGAGCCTTACGTGAATGCCGTACGCGCCGAACCGGCGCCTCATCCGTCACTCGTAAGCGCCGACGATCGCCGCGCCGCGTACCGAGAAACGGCGCTGGCCCATCGCGGCGAACCGCAGGCCGTCGAATCAATTCGTGACGTCGACTTGGCCCTCGACGGGCGAACGCTGCCGGCCCGGCTGTACGTGCCGTTTGATGACGAGAGCAAGGCGCTAGTGGTCTATTTCCACGGAGGTGGATTCGTGGTGGGGGACCTCGATACGCACGACGCACTCAGTCGTCGACTCTCCTCAGACACCCGAATGCGGTTTCTATCAGTCGACTACCGGTTGGCGCCGGAACACCCCTTCCCGGCCGGCGTCAACGACGCCGTCGATACCATCCGCTACGTGCTGACGCATTTGGCCGAGTTCGACGACCCCGACGCGAAGGTGATCGTGATGGGCGATTCCGCCGGTGCAACGCTCGTGACGGTCGCGTGCGCGCTGACGCGAAACGAAAACTTGGGTGTTGCCGCGCAGGTCGTGATCTACCCGACGCTCGGACCCGAGCTGTTCACCGATTCGGTGCACGAATTCGGTGTCGGTTACGCCCTCGATATCGATCATCAGCGCTACGACTACGGGCTCTACCTCGATGGCTGGACCGATCACGGCGACCCTCGTGTCTCCCCGCTCATGTTCGATGACCTCACGGGCGCACCGCCCGCGATCGTGGTCGTCGCCGAGTGCGATCCACTTCGCGACGAGGCCGTGGCCTACGCCGGATTGCTCGAGCACTTCGGAGTACGCGTGGAGTTACTCGAAGCCGAGGGGATGATCCACGGATTCTTGCGCCTGCCGACCATAGCGCCCGAGGCGCTCGGGATCATCGACGATCTGGCTGAACACATGCATCGCTACGTTGAGGCGGCCAAGTGAACGTCCTGTTCGTCACGCTCGATCAGTTCCGTGGCGATTCCTACGCGGCGGCGGGTCATCCGCTCGTGCAAACACCAACACTGGACCGCATCGCTCGCGAAGGAGTTCGGCTCTCGCGGCACTACTCCCAGGCGGTGCCGTGCTCGCCCGGACGAGCCGCGATCTATACCGGCACCTATCAGATGAACAATCGCGTCGTTGCCAACGGGACACCTCTACCGAAGGGTCTTGACAACATCGCGCACGTCGCGCGTCGAGCCGGATACGACCCGACGCTCTTCGGTTACACCGATCAGGGCGTCGATCCCGCGAACGCCGAAGGCATTGACGATCCCCGACTCGACAGTTACGACGGCGTGTTGCCCGGTCTCTCGGTCGGTCTGTACTTGCCCGAGAGCCAGGCCGGCTGGATCCAACACCTGCGCGCCAACGGCTACGACGTGCCCTACGGATGGGAAGCGGCGGCGCGCGGAGAGCCCGATCGTCCGGCCGAGCTCTCGCTCAGTGGTTTTCTCACGTCGCGATTCCTGGACTGGCTCGGCACTCAGGAAAGCGGATGGTTCGCCCACCTCAGCTATTTGCGTCCCCACCCTCCGTACGCGGCGGCGGGGGAGTTCTCGCGCATGTACCACCCCGGGGACATCGAGATGCCAATCGCGCCGGTTCCCGCGTCGCAGCGACACGCGATCCACGACGCGGCGATGGGCTTTGAGGCGAGCGCCGCGCCGAGTGATCCCGATCAGATGCGAGCGCTGAAGGCCCAGTACTACGGGATGATCAGCGAGGTCGACTCCCAATTGGGGCGAATCGTGCGCGAGCTCGAAGCGCGCGGCGAATGGGGCGACACGCTGGTCGTCATCACCGCCGACCACGGCGAGCAACTGGGCGACCACGGACTGAAGGAGAAGTTGGGTTTCTTCCCGCAGAGCTATCACGTCATCGGTCTTTGGCGCGATCCGCACTGCGCCAACGCCGGACGAGTGGTCACGAAGTTCAGTGAGAACGTCGATCTCCTGCCGACGCTCGCCGACGTGCTTTCGATCGACGAGCCGGCCCAGTGCGACGGCCGGTCACTGACGCCACTGCTCGCCGGAGAGGACGTGGCGTGGCGCACGGCGGCCCACTACGAGTGGGACTACCGCAGTTACTTCATCCGACACGCCACGAGTGATTGGCCCAGGGATAGACGCCTGTCACTCGCGAACCTCGCCGCATCAGTCAGCGACGATCTCGGCTACGTGCAATTCGCCGACGGGACGTACCGTTGCTTCGATCTGCTCGCCGATCCGACCTGGCGAACCGAATGTCGCGACCCCGAACGCATCATGCGCGCTGCCCAAGAGCAACTCGTCTGGCGTCAAGAACACTTGCGACGTGACTTGACCGACATGTTGTTGCGACCTGGTCGGCCGGGGAGATGGCCCGCCGGTTTCAAAGACGTGGCCCTCGCGTCGTCGACGACGTAGTTGCTCGCAGATCACCGAATCGTGAGCGGGCACGTTTGAATCCGTAATGCCGAGTCACGGCTGTCGTGTTGGGTAAGGTCGAATGTGTTCGGCAGGGCCGAATGCGTGCTTGATATGTAATATAGAACGAAGACCTATGGGGGGTTTGTGCCGACGTTTGCCATTGAACGGCGATGGTTGGTGCTGTTCGTTCTCTGCATCGCGGTCTTCCTAGTCGTCGTCGACAACACCATCGTCAACGTGGCGCTGCCCACGATCTCTCGTGACCTGCACGCGTCGAACTCGTCGCTCCAGTGGATCGTCGACGGCTACTCATTGCCGTTCGCCGGTCTCTTACTCGCCGGCGGAGGACTCTCGGACCGTTGGGGCCGCAAGCGCGTCATGCAGATGGGACTGTTCGCCTTTTCGGTGTTCTCACTGCTCGCGGCATTCTCGCACAACGTCTCAATGCTCTTGACGGCCCGAGCGTTGATGGGCGCGAGTGCGGCGTTCATCTTTCCGGCGACCCTCTCGACGTTGACGGTCGTCTTTGATGACCGTCGTGAACGGGCGAAGGCCTTCGGGTTATGGGGCGCGACGACCGGGATCGCCATTGCCCTGGGACCCATCGCGGGTGGTGCCCTCATCACGCACTTCTTCTTCGGTTCGATCTTCTTGGTGAACGTCCCGGTTGCTCTTATCGGCTTGGTAGCGATCGCGTCGGTCGTGCCGGAATCCACCATTCCCGAGCGCCACCCGTTGGATCTGGTGGGTTTGGCCCTCGGAACGACTGGCATCACGGCGCTGATCTTGGCGATCATTCAGGGTCCGTCGTGGGGCTGGCGCTCGTCGCCGACCCTGGTTCTCTTCGGAGCAGCGGTACTGCTGCTCAGTGGCTTCGCGAATTACGAGCTCGGCCGCGAAGGACCGCTCTTGGACGTGCGGATCTTCAACAACCGGACCTACTCCGCGAGCGCCGGGGCCATGGCCACCAACTTCTTCTGCCTCTTCGGCTTCATCTTCCTCGTGACGCAGTACTTCCAACTCGTGCGGGGCTACTCCGCGCTGTCGGCGGGCGTTCACACTCTGCCCTACGCCTTCACGGTCATGGTGGCGACACCGATTGGGGCGCTCGCCGCGTTGCGCCTCGGGACGCGCTTCGTGGTCGCACTGGGGCTTTTGGTGATCGCGGTGGCGCTCATATGGATGTCGAGGTTGGCGGCCGACGCGTCGTACCTGGGTCCGATCCTCGGATCGATGATCACTCTCGCGGTGGGCTTCTCGCTCGTGAACGCGCCCTCGGTCGCCGCCACGATGGAGACGCTCGAACCGAATCAGATCGGCGCCGGCGCCGCCGGCAACGAGACTACGCGCGAGCTCGGAGGCACGATGGGCGTGGCGATCATTGGCTCGGTCTTCGCGTCTCTGTTTGGTCCCGCAATTCGTCGAGCGTTCGAACCATTTCGCGGTCACGGTCTCAGCGCGCATCAACTGAACGTGGCGCAGAGTTCGATGCAGGCGGCCAAAATTACCGCGGCGCACCTCCCGGGTGGAGCGCAGGCGTCGCTGGTGCCCAAACTCACGGCCGCCTTCATGGACGGATTTCATCGGGGATGCCTCGTGGCCGCCGGTACCGCCGTCGTGGTCGCCGTCATCGTGTTTTATTACCTGCCAGACGGGCAAACGTCCTCGAAATCGGAATTGGTCCTCGAGCACTGAGGAGACGTTCAACGCGCTGCGAGTTTTGAGGTCAGTTTTTCTGGTATCAATAGAACCCAGACGCCGACCTCGGCGAGGGGATAAACAGGGAGATTTCATGCAGCGCTTCACACGATTCCGTCAGGTTCTCGTCATGGCGGGCGTCGCCTCGCTGATGCTGGCCACCAGCGTGAGTGCGGGGGCCAGTTCGACGTCGGGTAAGTACAACGCCGCGGACGCCAAGCTCGTACCGACCGTGTACAAGGGAACCACGTTGCAGGTTGCGACCGACGCCACCTACGCGCCCGACGAATCGATGAACGGCAGCACGATGGTCGGCTTCGACGTCGATCTGATGTACGCAGTCGCCAAGACGCTGGGCATCGCGGTCAAGGAGAACAACGTCACCTTCGACAGCATTCTCCTCGGCATCGGCGACGGCCGATACCAGATTGGCAACTCATCCTTCACGGACGAGAAGAGTCGTGAGAAGCAGGCCAACTTCGTTGACTACTTCCAGGCCGGCGAAGGCGTCTACGCCAAGAGTTCATCCACGCTGAAGTTCACTGGTCTCAAGAGCTTCTGTGGCCATTCGGTCGCGGTTGAGATTCAAACGACCGAGCAGAGCGACGCGCAGAAGACTGCCAAGGCCTGCTCGTCGTCCAAGAAGTTGACGGTCCTGTCGTACCCCACCCAAACCGAGGCGGACCTGTCGGTCTCATCCGGCCACGCGACGTTCGGTTTCCTCGACAGTCAAGTCGCCGGCTACGTCGTGTCGCAGTCGAAGGGCGTATTCAAATTGGTCGGCAAGGCCATCGAAGTCGCCCCCTACGGCATTGCGACGCCCAAGTCAGCGAACGGCAAGCAACTCGCCGTCGCGATCCAAGCGGCGATTAAGACCTTGATCGCAAACGGTACGTACGGCGCAATTCTGAAGAAGTATGGCGTCACCGCGGGTGCGCTCTCCTCCTCGAAAATTGTGCTCAACGGAGCAATCTCCTAAGCAGTAGTAAAAACTAACTTCATGAGCACGAACGGGGACGCAGCCGTCGAGGTCGTCCCCGTTCGTCATGTCGGTCAGTGGTTCGCGATGGGATTCGTGGCGCTCCTGATCGCCATGTTCGTCCACACGCTCTTTTCAAAGATCCCCTCCGGCGCCCGGTCATGTCACTTGATCGACGGGAGAAATCAATGTCACGCCATCTTGAAATGGCGATTTGGATGGAACTTGATCTTCCACTACTTCACGAATGGCGGGATTCTCCGGGGGCTGGTCGTCACGCTCGAACTGACGGCGCTCGCCATGCTCGTCGGCATCGTTCTCGGTGTGGTGGTTGCCATTATGCGCCTTTCGCACAATCGCTTGATGTCGGGAGTGGCGTGGACCTACACCTGGTTGTTTCGAGGCACGCCGGTCTACGTGCAGCTGCTGCTCTGGGGCTTTATCGCCTTCCTCTACCCGACCTTCGCGATCGGGATTCCGTTCACCCATATCTATCTCTTTCAATTTGGAGCGAATTCGGTGTTCATTCCTTTCAATGCCGCAGTCGCTGGGCTCGGACTCAACGAAGGTGCGTACTTCTCTGAAATTGTCAGGTCCGGGTTGATTGCCGTCGATGAGGGTCAAACGGAAGCAGCGATTTCTCTCGGTATGACACGCGCCCAGACGTTGCGCTCCGTCGTGTTACCCCAGGCCATGAGGGTCATTATTCCTCCGACGGGAAATGAAGTGATCTCCATGTTGAAGACGACGTCGCTCGTCGTGGCGGTGGCCGTGGTCGACCTTCTCGGAGCGGTGGACAATATCATCGGCCAGAACTATCAACCGATGCCCATGTTGCTGCTGGCCAGCATCTGGTACCTGATCGTGTCAACAATCCTTTCGATAGGACAGTTCTATCTGGAGCGACACTTCGCGAAGGGGGCGTTGCGCACGCCACCGCTCACACCCATTCAGCGGATTCGCCAAGACATTCGTGGCATCGCGACCAAGTACCGCACGAAGCGCGGGGTGCAGAAAGGAGCGACGACGTGACCGAACCAATGGTCGAGGCGCGGGGAGTTCACAAGTCCTACGTCGGTGTCGAAGTTCTCAAAGGAGTCGATCTCAAGGTGGAGCGCGGCGAAGTGACGTGTTTGATCGGACCGTCTGGTTCGGGCAAGAGCACGCTGTTGCGATGCATCAATCACTTGGAGAAGCACGACGCCGGTGAACTTCGTGTCGATGGCGAACTGGTGGGTTACGAGGCCCGGGGCGACAAACTCTACGAGCTCAGTGATCGGCGCATATGTCACGAACGCTCACAGATAGGAATGGTCTTCCAACGATTCAACCTCTTCCAGAATTTGAACGTGCTTCAGAACATCACGGTGGGACCTATCAAAGTCAAGGACGTCAACGAGGAGCAGGCCAAGAAATCGGCCCGAGAACTACTTGCGCGGGTGGGTCTCGAAGACAAGGAAAAGAACTATCCGACTCAGCTGTCGGGTGGACAACAACAACGCGTGGCAATTGCCCGAGCGCTCGCCATGGAACCGAAGCTGATGCTGTTCGACGAGCCGACGTCCGCGCTCGACCCGGAGTTGGTGGGTGAAGTGCTCGACGTTATGAAGGACCTCGCTCGTAGTGGCATGACGATGATCGTCGTGACCCACGAAATGGGTTTCGCCAAAGAAGTCGCGGACACCGTCTACTTCTTGGACCAGGGGGTGATTGAGGAGTCGGGGGACCCGAAGACAGTCCTGACGTCGCCTTCGTCGCCGCGACTCCAAAGTTTCCTCTCCAAAGTTCTTTGATGGAATGGTCGATTGACCCGACGAACGTCGGCACGGGACTGCCGCTCGAAGGCGTACGGGTCTTGGACCTTTCACGCGTCCTCGCGGGACCGCTGTGCGCGATGGTCGCGGGAGATCTCGGCGCCGACGTCATCAAGGTCGAAGCACCGGGTGGTGACCCGGTGCGCTCCCTCGCGCCGCCTCGATTCGGCGATGACGCGACCTATTACTTGGCCGTCAATCGTCATCGCCGCAACGTGGTCGCCGACCTTCGCGATCCTCGCGACTTTGCTCGGGTCGCCGATTTGGTGCGACTCGCTGACGCCGTCGTGGAGAACTACTTGCCGAGTCAATTCAGGTCACTCGGCATCGACCGATTACGTGCGGCGAATCCCGATTGCGTCTGGGTGAGCATCACGCCGGCGACGGTCGGCGGCCCCGTGGCTGATCAGCCATCCTTCGACCTCCTCGCACAGGCCCGCTCCGGGATAATGGGCGTGACGGGGGAGCCGGACGGACCACCCACGAAGGTTGGCGCGCCGATTGCCGACGTCGTCACCGGGCTCTATGGCGCGATCGGTCTCCTCGCCGGACTCTTCGCGCGCCAGCAAGGTCGACCTGGTCGCCACTTCGAGGCGCCCATGTTGGAATCGACCATGAGCGCTCTGGTGAATCAGGCGCAGGGTTATCTCGCGGGTGGCGTGAACCCGACACGACTCGGCAACGATCACCCGAGTATCACGCCCTACGGCCCCGTGACGACCGCCGACGGATTCATCCTGCTCGCGGTCGGGACCGACCAGCAGTTTGCGCGATTAGTCGAGGTTCTCGACGACGCAGAACTTTCCAATCGAACGAAGTGGAGTGACAACGCCGCGCGGGTGCAGCACCGCGACGAACTGCGCGGTGAATTGAATCGAATCTTCGTCACGCGTTCGACCGAAGATTGGCTCGATGTCCTCGAGAGTTCCGGCGTTCCGCACGCGCCGATCCTGGATGTGGCGGGCGCCTTCGACCAGGAACAGATTCTCGACGGCGATTTCGTCGGTCTGATGGATACGCCCGGCGGGGAAGTGTCGACGATGCGAACGCCGTTAGTGATCGACGGCGCGCGTCCGAATGTGCGTCGAGGTCCTCGGCGAATGGGCGAAGACTCCGCCGAGATCTTCGGCGACTAGCTCTTGGAAGTGAATCGGTCACCGTTAAAGGTGTCGGTCGTCGTGAACTCTTCGACCGCGCGACGCTTCAACTTCGTCACCTGACTCGCCGGATGACCGAGTGCCACGATCGAGGCGACGATCTGATCCTGCGGGATGCCGAGGACCTCTCGCACGCCCGACTCGTTGCGCGTCGCAATCGTCGTCATCACGCCGCCCAATCCTCGGGCTCGAGCCGCCAGGAGAATGTTCCACGCGAACGGATAGATCGAGGCGCCGCCGGCGATCTGGTATCGACCGAGGTCGCGATCGGTCGCCGCGAGGGCGGCGAGATCGGCGCAGATGACGAGCATGACGGGCACCTGGTCGAGCGTTTCGGGAAAACCGTCGGGTTTCGACGTCGCGATCGCCGCCGCGCGTTTCGCGGTGGCGGCCGCGCGGTCCTCGTCGCTGGCGAGGGGAGAAAATGGAATCAGTCCGGCCAACACGTGGGCGATGTAGTCGAGCCAACCGTCCAAGTAGAGATCGCGAAGCGCGCGGCGACGCCGCTCGTCTTTCACGATGATCACGCGCCACGCCTGTCGATTGCCACCGGAAGGGGCAAAGCGTGCGTCATCGAGGATCGCGTAGATGACCTCGTCGGGTACCGGCTCGTCGAGGAACGCGCGGACGGAACCGGTCGTGCGAAGGGCGTCGGTCAGTTCCATGACGTCACTCTAGGACGGACCTACTGATTCGACCCGGCGTCTCGACGCAGGAAGAGGACGACCGCGATGGCCATGGTGCCCGCGACGTAGGCGAGCAGGATAAGTGTCGCGCTCCAGGCGCCGAAGGAGTTTGACGGCGCGAACGGTGACTGCATCGACACCCCCAGGGTGGACGGCTCGAATCGCATGAAGTCGTTCTGCCAATTCTGGGGAAAGAAGAGACCGATGATCGGCACAATCAAGAGCACCGATACGAAGACACTGATCGCGGCGGCGCTCTGTCGAAGTATGAGACCGAGGGCGAAGGCGAAGAGGGCCAACAACGCCAAATACAATCCGGCGAGAATCACCGATCGAAGGACCGCGCCGCTGGTGATCGACGCCGTCGGCACAACACCGAGATAGATCCGCTGGCCGATCAAGAAAGCGGCGAAGCAGACGAACTCCCCGAGGATCAACATCGAGACGAAGAGCACGATGCACTTACCGGCAATCAAGCGAAATCGATTTGGAACGGCGGTGAGGGTCGTGCGAATCGAACCCGACGTATATTCGCTCGTAATAAAGAGCGACCCGATGACGCCGACCGCGAATTGGGCGAAGAGGCTGCCGCGCAAACTGCTCGAGACCGGGTCGAAGGTCGCGACCCGTAGTGGGCTCAATTGAGTCCAGTGAGTTCGAACGAGCGTGGTGATGAGGACGCCGAGGCCAATCGTGAGCAGCACCGTGACCGCGACGCCCATGACCGAAGAGCGTACGGTGCGAAATTTGAGCCACTCGGACTGTGTGGTCGCTATCAACGTTGATTCGTTAGCCATGAGGGGGATCCGATTTTTGCGAGCCGTATTCGACGGCGCCCGCGGTGAGGTCCATGAAGACCTCTTCGAGCGAAGCTCGTTGGGGTGTCAATTCAAAGATTGTGATCCCCGCGTCGAACGCCAGTTGACCGACCTGGTCCGAGGTCAGTCCAGAAATGGTCAGGCCCTCGTCGTTGGACTCGTGCACGACGCCGTGATTGGAGGCGACGAGCGCCGCCAGTTTTTCATGGTCCGACGCCCGCGCCAGCACGGTGCCCTCGGCGTTCTTGGTGAGTTCGTTGACGGAGCCGGACGTGATGAAGCGACCCCGCCCGATCACAATGATTTCGTCGGCGGTCACGGCCATTTCGCTCATGAGGTGCGAGCTGACGAAGACGGTGCGACCCTCATTCGCGAGGGTTCGAAAGAATTCACGAATCCACTTAATGCCTTCGGGGTCGAGTCCGTTGACTGGCTCGTCGAACAGCAGGATGCCGGGATCGCCCAGCAGAGCTCCGGCAATACCCAATCGCTGACTCATGCCCAGCGAGTACGCACCAACCTTCTTGTTGGCAACGGTACTGATGCCCACGAAGTCGAGCACTTCGTCAACGCGCGACTTCTTGATCTGATTCGACGCGGCCAACGCCCGTAGGTGATTACGCGCAGTCCGCCCGGGGTGGACGGCTTTGGCGTCGAGGAGAGCACCGACCTCTCGAATCGGATCCTTGAGGTTGGCGTAGCGCGTGCCGTTGACGGTCGCCTGTCCCTTGGTCGCGTGATCAAGGCCGAGGATGATTCGCATCGTGGTCGATTTGCCCGAACCGTTCGGTCCGAGGAATCCTGTCACGACGCCCGGCTTGACTTCGAAGTCCAGATCATCGACCGCGAGGGTGTCGCTGTATCGCTTCGTCAGATGGTCGATTTTTATCATGGGAAACCTAGTGAAACTTTACTTTCGACTCGCAGCGGCAACCGTGGCCGGCACTAAGAACCCAGTAAGAGTGTGTTCGTTTCTAAAGTCGTCGATTGGCTTGGCAGTATTCACACGTGCCGGTCACGGCGACGTGGTGCCGGTCCAGCATGAATCCGAATGTCCGCATCAGGTCTTTGCTGAGCGCGTCGAAGTGCGCGGCCGGGATCTCGAACGTCGCGCCGCATTCGTCGCAGGTGAGATGACCGTGCACGGCGCCCGCCAGATGGAAAACCGCGGCGTGTTGGTCGAGGTGCGCGTGCACGACGATCTGCATCGCTTCGAACTCTTCGAGGATTCGGTACACCGTCGAAGGACTGACGTCGGGTTGGCGCGATTGCACCTCCTGAGTAATTTCTTCAGCGGTGAGGTGACCGGTGGCGGCGACGAGGACCTCAGCGACCGTGCGCTTGGCGACGGTGACCCGCTTCGTGGCGCCGCGAATCGCTGAAAGGATCTCGTTGACGTCGGGGCTCTCAGAGGACATAGAAAAACACTAGGTCGGTCGGCCTGGCTACAGGGCGGCGAGACCGTCAATCACACGCTGCGCCTCTTCAACGATTGAGCGAACGATGTCCCCGGCTGGGACGATGGACGTGATCGCCCCCACGGCCTGTCCGGCGGGGTATCCCTCTCGTCGCGGATCGACGTCGAGCGTGTTCTCGTCGCCGCCGAGGTGGAACGTCCCGTCGTTGAACGCGACCGCCAACTGATCGGGAAATTTCTTCAGCAACGACGGATTGGCCTCGTAGCGATCGGTCGTGTCATTGCGAAGAACGCGCATCGTCTTGCCACTGAATGCGCGCGAGACGACGGTGCCGTCTTCGCGAGTCTCGAGCATCGTTTCGCGGTACCCGGGGATGGCGCGCGCCTCCGGTGTCGCGATGAATCGGGTTCCGATCCACACGCCTGCCGCGCCCAACGACAACGCGGCCGCGAGCCCTCGACCGTCGAAGATCCCTCCGGCGGCGACCACGGGGATCGCCCCGTCCATGGCGTCGACGATCAAGGGCACGAGCGGCAACGTCGCCACCGTGCCGGTGTGACCACCGGCCTCGGTGCCTTGGGCGACGACGAGGTCACACCCAGCGTCGAGCGCGCGCTTGGCGTGTTCGACCTTGCCGCACATCGAGACGACGAGCACGCCGTGTTCGTGGCAGAGGTCGATGACTTGCGCGGGCACACCGAGTCCGGCCACGAAGGTGCTGGCGCCGCCCTCAATCAACAGTTCAACGTTGTGTTGGAGGGTCTCGGGGAACGCCGTTAATAGGTCAACGCCGAAGGGCTTGGTCGTGAGTTCTTTGGTGGTGGCGATCTCGTGCGAGAGGCGCTCGCTCGACATGGTGGAGGCCCCGAGACAGCCGTAGCCACCGGCGTTGGAGACCGCGGCCGCGAGCGCGCTGTAGGACACACCGCCCATGCCCGCGAGCATTATCGGGTGCTCGATGTGCAACATCTCGGTGAGTTTCGTTTTCATTGGTCTCCTCTTGTTACAAACTAGTTAGGCCGTTGCGCGGCGGCGAAATATCAGCGGGCACTACTAGGGTGAGAATCACCCACGAGTGGTGTTAGTCCCCGTCGTCTCTTCTGGAGTGAAATTGTTGCATGGATACTGACCTCGCTGTCTCAATGCCCAAGAGGGAGTTGTACTTCGTTTTCGGTGCGCTCATGCTCGGCATGTTGTTGGCCGCGCTCGACAGCACGATCGTGGCCACGGCACTTCCGACGATTGTCGGTGACCTCCACGGGGCCAGTCACCTGAGTTGGGTGGTCGTCGCGTACCTGTTGTCCTCGACGGTCAGCACTCCGCTCTGGGGCAAGCTCGGTGACCTGCACGGTCGAAAGGTCTACTTCCAGGCCGCGATCATCCTCTTCTTGATCGGCAGCATGCTGTGCGGCGTCGCCCACACGATGCTCGAGTTGATCCTCTTTCGCGCGTTACAGGGTCTCGGCGGCGGCGGTCTCATGGTCGGCGCGCAGTCGATCATCGCGGACATCGTGCCGCCGCGTGAACGGGGCCGCTACGCCGGGTTCTTCGGCGCGACCTTCGGTGCCGCCACGGTGATCGGCCCCCTTCTCGGGGGATTCATCGTCGAATACTTTTCGTGGCGATGGATCTTCTTCGTGAACGTACCGTTCGGAATCCTCGCGTTGATCGTGACCGCGGCAGTACTCCCGAGTGCGGGCGCACGCGTACAACACGTCATCGACTATGCCGGCATCATCGTCTTGACGGTGTCGGCCTCGGCACTGATTCTCTTCACTTCGCTCGGAGGGGCGTCTCTCGCCTGGCTCGGTTGGAAGTCGATCACGCTGCTCGTCGTCGGTCTGGTGGCCGCGGTGGTCTTTGTCATGATCGAGCGGCGATCGAGTGAGCCGGTCCTGGCGCCACGACTTTTCGCGAACCGCGTCTTCTCCTCGGCCTCGGCGATCGGATTCGTCGTCGGCTTCGCGATGTTCGGCGCCTTGACCTTTCTCCCGCTCTACTTTCAAGACGTCCGGGGTGCGACGCCGACGAGCTCGGGGTTACGCCTGTTGCCGATGATGGCCGGACTCCTTGTCGCGTCGATCGTCACCGGTCAACTCGTTTCCAAGGGCTGGCGGTACCGTCCGTTCCCGATCCTCGGCACTGCGGTCATGACGATCGGCCTCGGTCTGTTCGGCACCATTGGCGTTGCCACCTCCGAACTCACCTTGGCCTTTTACATGCTCATTCTCGGAACGGGACTCGGATTGGTGATGCAGATTCTCATCACCGCGGTACAGAACGCTGTGCAACACGAAGACCTCGGCGCCGCGACGGCGGGCGCGAACTTCTTTCGGTCGATAGGAGGATCGTTCGGCACCGCGGTATTCGGCGCGCTGTACGTGAACGCGTTGCCGCACCAATTGGCGGCCGGACTTCGAGCGAATCCGTCGGTGACCTCATTGCCGTCGCCGTTACTTTGGACGCCCAAGAACCTTCGCAAACTTCCCTTGAACGAGCTCTCGGTGATTCTTCACGCTGTCTCGGGTTCGATATCTGAGATCTACCGTTACGCCGTGCCGATTGGTGTTCTCGCCGTGATCCTCTCCTTGACCCTGCCGGAGGTCAAGCTGCGGGCGAGCCTCCATCCAATCGCTGACGAAATCCCAATGTCAAACACTGACCCCCTGCTCTGACCATCTCGAGACATTCGTCGAACTCTGAATCGTCGCCGTAGTAGGGATCGAACAGGTCGAGGTCTCGTCCCGGTTCAGTCAAATTGCGCATGAGGATCACTTCGGTCGACGGATTGGAGAGACGCTTCTTCACTTCGTGAACGTGCTCACGAGTCATGCCGATCACGACGTCCTGGCGGTCCAAGTACGCCCGGTCGGCATACGCGCCGAGAGATCCCGCGCCGACGAAGCCGGCTCGATCGAGCGCGCCGCGAGCCCGAGGGTCCATCGGAGTGCCCACGTGCCAGTTGGCGGTGCCGGCGCTCGTGACGTTGACGAAACCGCGAAGCGACGAATCGGCGTCGACAAAGTCTTGCAACACCACTTCGGCCATGGGGGAGCGACAGATGTTCCCGGTGCAGATCATGGCGACTCGTAGGCGCATCTCGACCACTGAACTCCTTTGGATGGGTCTCATATTAAGTGGCTAAGGAAGCAGTAAGTGACGCGCCAGGGCCGAGCGCGAGTAACTACTATGGGTCCAGGATCCAAGGAGGGGAGACGCGATGCCACTTTCAGAGCATGAACAGCGAGTCCTGGCCGAACTCGAAGAATCACTTTCGAAGCAGGATCCCCGATTCGCAAAAAGCGTCCGCGAGACCAACGTCTACTCGCACGGTGGGCGACGGGTGCGTTGGGGAATCGCCGGCTTCGTCGCGGGCCTCTTGATCCTCATCCTCTGTTTCTCCAGTTCGGTACTTTGGGGCCTCGTCGGCGTCGCCCTGATGTTTATTTCCGCAGTGGTAATCGAGCGAAACGCTCGTCTTATGGGACGTGCATCGTGGCAGGACATCACTCGTCCGAGCCAGGGTGACGACACCCGCGCGAACTACGGTCCTCGGACCAGTTCGCTTCGCGACTGGTTGTCGCGTCAGCGCCGCACTCGAGAATGACCGACGTCGGGGAAGCGCGCCACGCGCCCCCGTGTCTGGCCCTGGATATCGGTGCGACCAAAGTCGAAGCGGCGCTTGTCGAGCGCGACGGTACGACGCGCGCGAGATCGCGCATCAGTGACGCCGATCACCACGATGACCTAATCACCGCGATCATCGAACTGTCCGGGCGTGTCATGTCCGAAGGACCCGTCGCGATCGTGGGCGTGGGCGTGCGATGCGCGGGTCCGGTGAGCCACGGGGGAGAAGAGGTCTCGTCGCTCAACATTCCGCAGTGGCGCGCGTTCCCACTTCGGCGCACGCTGAGTGAAGCTCTGGGTCTCGACGTCTTCGTCGACGGCGACGCGCGCGCACTCGCACTGGCCGAGGGGGCTCTCGTCGCCGGGCGGGGACGGCCATGAAGAGTCTGTGGACGCCCGGTCTCGGACGGTACCTTCTGGGGCACCCCGCGAACGCGGTCACCCTCGCGCGCGCCGGCTGGCGACTTCGTCGTGATGGCTGGCTGGGCCACGCACCGTTCCTGCCGCTCCCCGACCCCAACTACTGGAATTTTCGCGTCGTCACCGTGAACGGAAGTTCCGGCGTGACGCTGAGCCCGGCGTCGATGGTCGACGCCGCCAAATGGGCGTTGGCTCAACCCGTAGGACGGGGCGCGTGAGCCGGGTCCTACTCTTGAACGCCACGTTCGAGCCACTACAACTCGTGAGCGAGCGACGCGCCGTCGTCTTGATGCTGGCCGGTCGCGCGGAACCGATCGTCACGCCCGAATTTCCGAACGTTTGTCGCTCGGCGTCAGTCGTGGTCCAGATTCCGGCCATTGTTCGACTCCAAGACATGGTGAAGTTACCTTCCAAAGTACGCACGCCGCCCTTGACGCGACGCTCGCTCTTGTTGCGCGACAGCTATCGCTGCGCCTACTGCCTCGAGCACGCCGACACGATTGACCACGTCGTTCCTCGCAGTCGGGGCGGTCGCCACGAGTGGACCAACGTGGTGGCGGCCTGCCGGCCTCACAACATGCAAAAGGGTGACCGGTTGCTCGAAGAGATCGGTTGGCGCATGCACTTCGAACCGCGCGTGCCCGACGGGCCGTGGTGGCGTTGGCGCCACCTGCCCGACCCGGACCCGCTCTGGGCGCCGTACTTACCTCGGGCGTCGTGAACGAGTCGATCGCCGAGCTCTATGACTACGACGAATTGCGCAACGAAGTTGACGCGACGATCTATGTCGTGCGTCCCGACCATGCCACGCTCGTCCTGGGTAGCACTCAGAGCACCGACCTTCTCGACTCGTCGCGACGCGGCGAGATAGCGCTACGCCGTCGCCGAGGCGGCGGCGGTCTCGTGCTCCTGCAACCCGATGACCTCTGGATCGATTGGTGGATTCCGACCGGCGACGATCGCTGGCGTAGCGACGTGCACGCGAGTTCGCGGTTGGTCGGGGAGTGGTGGGCCGACGTTCTGAGAGAGTTCGTTACCGGCGACATCTCGGTGCACGATGGACCGCTCGAGGGCGACCCGGCCTATCGACTCGTCTGTTTCGCGGGGAGCGGTCCTGGCGAGGTGTTCGTCGACGGGAAAAAGGCCGTTGGCGTAACCCAGTGGCGGGTGCGTGAAGGTATTTTCCTTTCAACCGTCTTGCCCGCTCACGCCTCCCACGACGTGCTGGGCTATCTCAACGAGGTGCCCGAAGGACTCGGTCGAGCCCTCGATCATCAGGTTCTCGCGTCGCTCACCGACGTCGACCCCGAGCGTTTGATCGAAGCGCTTCGACGCTCGAGCGGTCCCTGGCAGCACCGCGCCGTATCACTTCACGTGTAGGTCCGCACTCGCGCCACGAAGCGCACCCGGCACCGCGTCACCTCCCACACTAGAAAATTGGCCCCAATTTGTTTTGATTTGCATTCATGTGGGGAGAGGTGGTGTAATGTGTCACCGAATGGGGGAAAGTGGTGAACCCATGGGAGGAACGTCGATGCTCGGATTCGTTGGCCAGTACCAGCACTCGCTGGACGCCAAGGGTCGACTCATCCTGCCCGCGAAATTTCGCGCCGAGTTCGAACGAGGTGGCCACCTCAGCCCCAATTCCGAAGGATGCATCGCGCTCTGGACGCCGGGGGAGTTCGCGCGCCAGAGCGACGAACGCCTCGAACAGAGCCGCGCCGGCGGATCCGTGGAACGCCAGCAGGTTCGCTACTGGGCGGCCAACTCCTCGGACGTCGAGTTTGACAAGCAGGGGCGATTCGCGTTGCCCACGGCGATTCGTGAGTACGGACAATTGAAAGGTGACGTATTAATCGTGGGCACGCTCGATCACATCGAATTATGGAATCCCGCGATCTACGCCGAGAAGGTGAACTCGGCCGAAGAGCTTTTTAAGCAGGGCAGTGACTAATGAATGGAGTGCAACAGAAGTATCGGCCGCGGACCATGCGCAGCCTGGCAATCGTCAAGACGAGTAGAGAATCCTCCTCCGCCTCCTCGCCCGTCTTGACGATTGAAAGGCTGCAGATGGCCCAGGACATATTTCACGTACCGGTGCTCGAAAGCGAAATCGTCGAGCTATTCGCCAGTCAACCGACTGGCGTCGTTGTCGACGCCACCCTGGGTGGCGCGGGACACGCGTACGCACTTTTGAAGAACGCACCGCAACTTCGCATTCTTGGCATCGACCGAGACCCCGATGCCCGAGCCGCCTCCGCGGAGCGACTCGCCGAGTTCGAGGGTCGTGTCCGCATCGTGGACGCGACCTTCGGCCAATTGCGTGACGCCTTGGTTCGCAACGCCGACTTCGTCGGTGCCGACCCCATCGTGGGCGTCTTAATGGACCTCGGGGTTTCGTCGCACCAACTCGACGACGCCAGCCGCGGCTTCTCGTTTCGCGCGGACGCCCCGCTCGACATGCGCATGGACCCAACCCGGGGCGAGACCGCAGCCCAGTTCCTCAGCCAGATCGACCAGCACCAGTTCGTGCGTCTCCTTCGAGAGAACGGGGAGAGTCGATTCGCCGGTTCAATCGCTAAGTCCGTCCTTGAGCGCCAACCCCAGACAACCAACGAATTGACCGAGGCGGTGGAACGCGCGGTCCCGATGGCGGCGCGCCGCCGTGGTCACGTCGCGACGCGTGTCTTTCAGGCCCTTCGCATCGCGGTGAACGGCGAAGAAGCTGAATTGGCCAACGGTCTCGACGCCGCACTCGACGCGTTGGCCGCGGGCGGCCTGTTAGCCGTCATTTCCTATCATTCGGGCGAAGACCGGGTCGTGAAGACGGTCCTGCACGACGCCGCAACCGGTGGATGCCACTGCCCCCCCGAACTGGGTTGCGTGTGCGGCGCTGTGCCTCGCGTCATCGTCTTCAAGGCCAGCGCTCGACTCGCCAGCCAGAGCGAGATCGACCGGAATCCGCGAGCCCGTTCGGCTCGACTGCGAGTAGCGCGGAAACTCCCGTGAGCGTCATTGCCTTCCCTCGGCGAGTCGATACCGCCCGTCCACGCCCGGGCACTCCACCTCAGACGCGTCCCCAAACTCGTCCGGACGTCCGTCGCCGACCGACGCACGTCGCGGTGGCCCCACGTCGTCGCGCCGTCACGAGGACATGGCGCGACGCGTCATCACTGAGAAAGTCGTGCGTCGTCGTGATCTTTGCGCTCGCGCTTTCGATGGCTGGCAGCATGGTGGTCGCCAATCGCCAAGTCCAACTGCACGCGCTCCAGAGTCAACTCCTCCAAGCCCAGTCGACCTACGCCGAGCAGGTCGGATCCAATACCAATCTCGCGGCACCTAGTCTCGTGGCGACCAAGGCCGGCGCTCTGCACTTGGTCTACCCCGTCTCGGTGACGCAAGTCCCGTCCACGTCACTTGATGAGCCTTTGCGGCTGCCGAAGTTCCTTGGTTATGCACCGGCTACATCAAGGACGATTCGGTGAGCACACACTATTCACCGACTCACACCCGCACCCAAGTCCTGCACCACCCCGCGCGTCGACGGGCCAGCGGTCCGCGCCGCCTGGTCATGCTTCGGAGCCTGCTGGCACTAGCGTTCGTCGCCCTCGGGGTGCGACTCTTCTTCATCCAGGTCGTTGATCACGCGCACTACGCCAAGTTGTCGGTCGCGCAGGTGAAGGTGAAACTCACGACGACGGCGTTGCGCGCCGGCGTCTACGACCGCAATGGGCAGATCCTCGCGGTGTCGCGACCGACGTCACTGGTGATAGCCGACGATATGCAGATCAAAGATCCCCAGCGACAAGCCCTAGCGATGTCGGCGATAATCCAGATGCCCGTCAGCCGTCTCGTTCCCCTGCTCTCCAAGTCAAAAGATGGATACGTCATCTTGAACAACAAATTGAATCTGAACTCCGGACGCGAGCTGTCCGCCCGAAACTTTCCGGGCATCGTGGTGCAGAACTCCTCGGTGCGTACCTATCCGAACGGTCCACTCGCGACGTCGATCCTCGGTGGCACGAATGGCGCTGGCGCCGGTTCAGCAGGGCTTGAATATCAGTATCAGAAGTTGCTCGCCGGCAGCACGGGCATCACGCGCGAATTCGTGTCTTCATCGGGCGTGAGCCTGCCGAGCTCTCTTAGCACCGTCATACGAAAGCCTCAACCGGGCGTCGGACTCGAATTGACTGTGGACACTTCATTGCAGTTTGTCGCCGAGCGCGACCTCGCGCGACAACTGGCCGCAACCGATGCGGTGTCGGGCGTCGCGGTGGTGATGGACGTGAAGACCGGACAGATCCTGGCCGACGCATCGCTGGCGAATACAAAGTCCAATCCCGGAATTCTGGGTTCAACTCCAGTGTGGGGACGAAGTGTCGGCGTTCCCGGTATCGAACAGACCGTGAATAACCTCGCGTTCACGCAGACCTACGAGCCCGGCTCGGTGTTCAAGGTCGTCACGTTCTCGGCGGCCCTGCAGGCCGGGCTCATCACGCCGTCCACCGTGATTGCGATTCCCTCCTCAGTGGTCGTGGGCGGTCGTTACTTTCACGACGCCGAGCAACACCCTCTCGAACACCTCACCGCGACGCAGGTGCTCGCGCTCTCGTCGAACATCGGAACCTACGAGATTGGTGCGCGTGTCGGCGAAAACGGTCTGTTGGCCCAGGTCACGCGATTGGGATTCGGTCAGCCCACGGCCATTGGTTTTCCAGGCCAGTCCTCCGGTCTGCTCGTAAACACCGCGAATTGGTACGCGAGCGACCAAGTTGCCTTGCCCATTGGTCAGGTCGACGCCGTGCCGCCGATACAGGTTCTCGACGCCTACAACGCAATCGCCAATGGTGGCGTCTTCATCGAACCGAAACTGGTTCGGGGCTACGTCTACGCGAACGGCGCCGTCAAGGCGGCCGCGCCGAGCGCGACGCGCGTGGCGATCAGTCCGAGCGTGTCGGACACGATGGTGAAGATGCTCGAGCAGGTCGTGCTCTCGGGCACCGGAACGAACGCCATCATCCCGGGCTACAGCGTGGCTGGCAAGACGGGCACCGCCACGATGCCCTATCCGGGCAAGGACAAACTCCTGGTCGGTGACTACAACGCCAGCTTCGTTGGATTTGCCCCCGCGAACAACCCGGTACTGTCGATGATCGTGGTGGTGGAGCGTCCCGAAACAACGATTTTCGGTGGCGCGGTCGCGGCGCCGATCTTCCAACAGGTCATGTCCTACGCACTGCACCACTACAACATCCCGTCAAACGGCACCTACCAGAAGCCGCTCAAAGGTTCCGGCGCCTCGATCTCCTCGGACGTGACGTGATGCAATTGGGCGACATTTTGGACGATCTCACGCTTGACGTGGCGACGGGCATCCTCGAGATTACCCACGTTGATATCGACTCGCGCGAGTGTGTGGCGGGCTCGCTATTTTTTGCCATGCCCGGCTCGTCGACCGACGGCGCGAAGTTCGCGAACGACGCCGTAGGACGCGGCGCGCTCTGCGTGATCGCCAGCGCCCCGATTGACGTCGACGCGCCGGTCGTCGTCGTGCCGTCGACGCAGCTGGGCGCGCTCTGTGCCCACGCCAGCGCCGCCGTCGTCGGTCACCCTGAGACCAAGACTCGGTTAGTCGCCGTCACTGGCACGAACGGCAAGACGAGCGTGACGACGATCGTCGCGGACCTGGCGAGGGCCCTGTCGTGGAACGGCGCCAACATCGGCACGCTGACTAATGAACGCACCACCCCAGCCGCACCGGAGTTGTTCCGAACCCTGGCCTCTCTGGTTGAGGGTTTTGACCCCGCCGTGCAGCACTCGGTGGTGGCGATGGAGGTCTCGAGTCACGCGATGAGTCAGCACCGCGTCGACGGACTCGAGTTCACTATCGCGGCCTTCACGAATCTCAGCCACGAGCACCTCGACTACCACGGCTCAATGGAGGAGTACTTCGTCGTGAAGTCGCGCCTCTTCACTTCCGAGCACTCCCAGCGCGCCGTCATCTGGGACGACGATACGTACGGCGAGCGCTTGGCCACCTCGACGACACTTCCCGTGACGCGCGTCTCGCGCCGCGACGCCACCGAAGTCGAGACCTCGCTCAAGGGGACGACATTCTTTTGGCGTGGACACCTGGTGAACTCCGCGCTTCTCGGCGACTACAACGTCGACAACGCCCTGATCGCGATGACAATCATGAGCGTCCTCGGCGCCGACGACGCGGCGATCGCGGCCGCGATGGGGGAGGTCGGGTCGATATCGGGCCGCTTCGACGTAGTGCGAGGAACCGACGTCACGGTCATCGTCGATTATGCACACACACCGGAAGGTCTGCGTCGGCTCTTGGAAGACGTTCGCGCCATGATGCCCGAGGGCCGGATCATTACGGTGTTTGGTTGCGGTGGCGACCGCGACCGCGCCAAAAGACCGGAGATGGGCCTCGTCGCTTCGACGTACTCGGACGTGACGATCGTCACCTCCGATAACCCGCGATCCGAATCGCCGGAGTCGATCATTGACGCCATTATGTCCGGCGTGGCGAGCGGTGCGAACGTCGTGCGCGACGCGGACCGACGAAGTGCCATTTCGCGCGCGCTCGATGAGACGGCGCCCGGCGACGTCGTGGTCGTGGCCGGTAAGGGACACGAGACAACCCAGACCATCGGTGACCTCACCGTGCCCTTCGACGATCGCGTCGTCGCACGCGAGTTACTGCGGTGAGGGTCCCGTGCTGAGTCTGATGGAATCTGGCGGCGTGGCGTTTCTCTTCTCGCTGTTCGTCACGCCCTTGTGGATCCGATTTCTCACTCGTCGATCACTAGGTCAAAAGATTCACGAAGATGTTCCGTCGACCCATCTCGTCAAGGCCGGCACGCCCACCATGGGTGGCGTCCTCATCGTCGTGTCGGCGGTCCTGGGCTACCTGATGGGTCACGTCGGGACCTCGATCGTCTTCACGCGCAGCGGGATCTTGGTGATCGCCGTCATCATCACCTCAGGATTCCTCGGGTTCCTCGACGACTACATCGGCATTCGCAATGCGCGAAACCTCGGTCTCAACAAACGCGCGAAGTTCGTTGGTCAACTGTTGATCGCGGCCGTATTCGCGGTGCTGTCAATCGACTGGGTCCACACGTCGACCAATTTGTCATTCACCCGATTCTCCTTGCCCGGATGGAACCTGACGTCGATCGGGTGGATCGTACTCGCGATGTTGGTGATCATCGCGAGCTCGAACGCCGTGAATCTGACCGACGGCCTCGACGGACTCGCGGCCGGCTCGGGGACGTTCTGTTTCGGTGTTCTGGCGATCATCGGCTACTGGCAGTTCCGTCATTTCTCGATTTACCACCTGCACGCGGCACTCGATCTCGGACTCGTCGCAGTTGGTCTTGTTGGTGCGTGTCTCGGCTTTCTCTGGTGGAACGCCGCGCCCGCGCGCATCATCATGGGCGACACCGGTGCCCTCGCGGTCGGTACCGGACTGGGCGCGCTCTGTCTGTTGATGAACCTGGACCTGTTGCTACCCGTCATCGGAGGACTCTTCGTCGCCGAGACGGCGTCGGTGATCATTCAGGTGATCAGTTTTCGACTCTTCGGTCGACGGATCTTTCGCATGGCGCCCTTCCACCACCACTTCGAACTTCGTGATTGGCCCGAGTTCACGATCATCGTTCGCCTGTGGATACTGGCCGGACTGCTCTCGATGCTCGGTCTCGGTATCTTCTACGGCGACTTCTTGAAGATTGCCAAGGTGGTGTGAACGTGGCGATTCGTCAAAGGGACCTACGAACCGAGACTCGTCCCAAGCGGGCCGTCGCGTCGGCGCGAGTGAAGGAACGCGGCCTCTTCCAACCCACGCCGCGCGGCGTCGCGAGTGGGCGGATTTTGTTGCTCATCACGACACTGCTCGTCACCTTCGGCACGATTGCCGTGGCGTCGGCGAGCGAGGGTCAGGCAACGGCCAACGGGGGGTCGGCGTGGTCGATCATGATCCACGAACTCGTGTATCTCGGTTTCGGGATCTTCGCGCTCTACTTCGCCTCCCGCGTGCGCCTCGATCGTCTCGTGCGCGCCGCGCCCGCGTTGATCGTCTTCGGCCTCGGACTCTTGGTCGCGGTGCGCGCGATCGGCGTGACGAGCAACGGCGGGAAGCGTTGGCTCAACCTTCACGCCATCTACCTGCAGCCGTCGGAACTGTTCAAACTCTTCACGGTGCTGTTCATCGCGTGGCTGGTACAGCACCACCACGACGAACTCGGTCACTGGCGCCAGTTGGCGGTGTGGACGGTGCCCGTCACTTTCGGCTGTGCCCTCATCGTCATCGAACCGGACATCGGCACGTCGTCGGTGGTGGCCGTGATCGCGGTCGCCATGCTTGCGGTCGGGGGTCTGTCGAGGAAAATGCTCGGGGGAATCGTCATTCTCGGGGTCGCCGCCTTCGGGGCCTACGTGTTGTACAAGCCGTATTCGGCCGGGCGTCTGTTGTCGTTTTTGCATCCCAACACGCACCTGCTCGGCGGCGGGTACCAACTCCTGCAGAGTCGCATTGGCCTCGGCGCCGGTGGCGTCGGCGGCCTCGGCCTCGGCGGCAGTCGAGAGAAGTGGGGACTTCTGCCCAACCCGCACACTGACTTCATCTTCACGATCATCGGCGAAGAACTCGGTCTTATCGGCACCTTGTTGGTGATCGCGCTCTTCGTGGCCTTCCTCTTCGCGGCGGTGCGTATCGCCCAACAGTGCACGAACTCGGTCTACCGACTCGTCGCGGTCGGCATTACCACGTGGATTGCGGTCGAGGCCTTGATCAATATCGCGTCGGTCGTCGGCTGGTGGGCCGTCACCGGCATCCCGCTGCCCTTTTTCTCCTACGGCGGCACCGCGCTCATCACTGAACTGGCTGCGGTGGGACTGCTCTACAACATCGCCCATGACCGTAGCCACAGCGGTGACGTGACGATTCGCGAGCACCGCATCACGAATTTTCGAGAGACCCTCGAACGAAAAACCGCCCCGCGTCCGGCGGCGCGCTCGCGCTCAACGAACGATCCACGCCGGGCCCGCTAATGGCCGGTCCCGTCGTCGTCACCGGGGGTGGGACCGGGGGACATATCTTTCCAATGGAGGCCGTCGCCGATCAACTGCGCGCACTTGGCATCGACGCGAGCGACCTTCGATTTGTCGGAAGTCGTCGGGGTCAGGAGGCGACGCTGCTCGCGACGAGCGACGTCGCGCTCACGTTGCTGCCCGGTCGGGGATTTCGCCGCGCGTTCGGATTTGACGCACTAATCCAGAATCTGGGCGCCGCCGTCTCCTTGGGCGCGGCGCTGATCATCGCGCTGATCAAAGTACGTCGGTGGCGACCGTCGGTTGTCGTGTCATTCGGTGGCTACGCCTCCTTCGCGACGGCACTTGCGGCCGTGCTCTGGCGCTGCCCACTCGTGCTCGTCGAACTGGACGCCGAGCCCGGCGCGGCGCAGCGACTCTTCACGCGAATCGCGCGGGCGCGCTGTGGTGCGTTCCCGTCCAGCGATCCCAAAGCCGTCGTGACGGGCATCCCACTTCGCGAGAGCATCATCTCGGTCGATCGGGCGCCGGGATCGATCGCCGCGGCGCGCGCGCGCATCGCTCCGCCCATCGACGACGGCCGTACGGTCGTCGTGGTGATGACCGGCTCCCTCGGGTCGACGAAGGTCAATCACGCGGTGAGCGAACTCGCGCGACGATGGTCCCATCGGCGTGATCGAACGATCATCCACGTGGCCGGTCGTCGCGACGTCGAAATGGTACGGCGCGACGCGCCGAGTACCGACGGACTGGACTACCGGATCCTCGAATTCGGTGACATGGTCGAACTCTGGGCACTGTGTGACGTGGCGATCTGTCGCGCGGGCGCGTCGACGGTGGCCGAACTGACGACGCTGCAGATTCCTTCAGTACTGGTGCCGTTGCCACACGCGCCCGGTGATCACCAGATGAAGAACGCACTCGTCGTGGTCGAAACCGGTGGCGCTCGACTGGTGCTCGACGCCGAGTGTTCCGGCGCCAAGCTCGACGACGTGTTGTCATCGATGATGACCCCTCAGACGCTTGCCTCGATGGGGAAGGCGGCGGGCACCTTAGGTCGACGCGACGCGGCGCAACGAATCGCGCGCGTGATCGCGAAAGAGAGCGGTTGGTCGTGACGGCCTTCGATCCCGGTGTGAGGGTCCACATCGTTGGCGTCGGCGGTGCCGGCATGAGCGGCCTGGCCCGGCTCCTCGTCGAGTCGGGCGCCCTCGTGAGCGGCAGCGACCTCGCCGACTCCGTCGTGCTCGAAGAGTTGCGCACGCTCGGCGTGTCGGTCGCGGTCGGACACGACGCCTCGAACGCCACCGGCGCGGAGTTCGTTCTCTGGTCACCGGCCGTCCAGAGTGAGAACGTCGAACTCATCGCCGCGCGAGAAGGTGGCGCGGTACTTTTGTCGCGCGCGGAGGTGCTGGCGGACTTGGCGCGGGCGCGCCCGGTGGTCGGCCTGACCGGTACGCACGGTAAGACCACCGCGACCTCGATGATGGTGCACGTGATGAAGGCCGCGGGGCGAGACGCCGGACGACTGCTCGGTGCCGACGTGATCGGCGTCGGGTCCAACGGACACGCGGGAATCGGCGACGTGGTCGTGGAGATCGACGAGAGTTACGGGACCTTCGCCCTCGTGCGCCCGCACGCCCTCGGACTGCTCAATGTCGAGGCCGACCACCTCGACCACTACGGGACGCTGGCATCCCTCGAGCGCGCCTTCGCCGAGCTGATTGATCGCACCAGTGGACCCGTGGTCATATGGAATGACGACGCGGGCAGTCAACGCGTGGCGAACATCGCGGCGCGCGAGGTGGTGCGGGTCGGAACGGGCGACAGCGACTGGCGGGTCAGTGACGTCACGGTGAGCCGACACGACGCCCGTTTCACACTTCACGGCCCGGGAGTCGAAGAACGCCTGACCCTCAGCGTGACCGGTGTTCACAACGTCGCCGACGCCGCGGTCGTCGCCGTCCTGGCGGCCCAACTCAACGTTTCGTTCGAAGCGATCACTTCGGGCCTGACCAATTTTCAAGGCGCCCCTCGACGCTTTGAGCTACTCGGTTCGTGGCGCGGGGTCGACGTCTACGAGAGCTACGCCCACCTCCCGGGCGAAATCACGGCGATACTGAGCGCGACCCGTGCCGCCGGTTACGAGCGCATCACCGCCGTCTTTCAGCCACATCGAGTGACACGGACGATTGCCCTGGTCGAGGGCTTCGCGCCGTCCTTCGACCTCGCCTCCACGGTGATCGTGACCGACATCTTCACCGCCGGCGAAGCGAATCCCACGGGCGTCACCGGCGAAGTGATCGCGGCGGCGATCACGCGCCGCGGCGCCGGCGCCACCACGACCTACTGCGCCTCGATTGACGACGTGCCCGACGTCCTCGAAGCTGTTCATGACGACAGTGACGTCGTGGTGCTCCTCGGCGCCGGTGACGTGGCGTCGGTCGCGACGAAGTTGCGAGGAATGACCTGATGTCGCTCGAAGAGCTCGTCGCCGTCGGGGGCGCTCGGGTCCAAGAGCACGCGCCCTTTGGGGCGCGCACGACGTACCGCGTGGGTGGCACGGTGCGCGCGTTGGTGACGCTCGCGTCGAGCGCCGACCTCGAGGAGCTGGGTCCCTTGATGCTGGAGAGCGGACTGGCGATGTTCGTCCTCGGCAACGGCTCGAATCTCTTGGTCGCCGACGGCGAGCACGACGTCCTCGGCGTGCACCTCGTGGGCGAGTTCGAGGAACTGCGCACGCGCGACGAAGGCGACATCGTGGTCGTCGACGTCGGAGCCGCTCTGGATCTGCCCATCGCCGCGCGTCGACTCGCCAAATCGGGCGTCACCGGTTTCGAATGGGCCGTCGGGGTACCCGGGAGTTTCGGGGGAGCGGCCGTGATGAACGCTGGCGGCCACGGCTCAGACATGAATGAGTCTCTGGTCTCGGTGACGGTCTGGCGCGACGGCGCGACGCGGACGTGGTCGAAAGAATTACTGGACTACGGCTATCGCACGAGCTCCCTTGGCAGTGATGACCTCGTGACGGCGGTGCGCCTCCACCTGCGCGCCGGTGACCGCGAAGCGGCCCAGGAAAGGATCCGCGAGATCGTTCGTTGGCGCCGCGAACACCAGCCGGGTGGCGCCAACGCGGGCAGCGCGTTCCGTAATCCGGAGAACGATTACGCCGGCCGGCTGATCGAAGCCGCCGGCTGTAAGGGGATGCGCCTCGGCACCGCGGTCGTGTCCGAGAAACACGCGAACTTCATCATCGCCGACGCCGATGGTCGCGGCAACGACGTCTACGAGCTCCTGACGACGGTGCGCGCGCTGGTGAAAGAACGCACCGGCGTCGAACTCGTGAGCGAACACCGCTTCCTCGGATTTGAGACGCCGTGAGTCGCGCGTCGCGCACCACGCGTGAACGTGCTGCGACTGTTGTCACGACGCGACCCCGCGCCGCGAATCGATCCGATCACCGTGATCGAGGCGAGGAGCGCTCGACGCGAAGGCCTCGGCGTCGGCGCTTTCGCTTCGTACGATTCGTCGCGGTCACCGCGTTGGTGCTCGCGACGTTCGCGGTCGCCGGTGAGTGGGTACTTCGCCAGTCCTACTTTCGCGTTCAACACATCACTTTCGTCGGCGTCCGTCACGAGCCACTGGCGCTCGTCAGTGCCGCCTCGGGCCTCGAGGCGCACCCGACGATGCTGGACGTGAACGCCGCGACGATAAAGGTGAATCTGGCCCAATTCGCCTGGATCGACTCCGTGCGCCTCACGAAGCACTGGCCCAATACCGTCGTCGTTACCGTGCACGAGAGCACCGCGGTCGCCGTGGCGTTCAACGACAAGCACGTGTTGCAGTACGTCGATCGGCGAGGACGCGATCTCGGTGCGGCGCCGCTCCACGTGAATCTGCCGACACTGGACTATCTCCACGCGCGAAGTGCGCTCTGGCCCTTCTCGCGCGCGGGCCGTTCGGCGGCGTTCGTCGCGGCGCAGTTGCCGCCAGCATTTAGCGCGCAGGTCTCGGTCATCACCGAGGATGATCACGGCGTGGTGACGCTAAGGATGACGACACCGGTCACCTTTATCCTCGGTCCGCCGACGCAGTTGCGCGCCAAGTTCGTCGCCATCGCGTCGGTGATCGCGCGCAGCACACTGCGCCCCGGCGACGTCGTCGACGCGACGGTTCCGGGCGAGTTGGCGGTCACCGGAGGGTCGCCGTCGTAGGGTGCCATTTGACCAAAAACCAAGGTCTGACTAGCCTTCGAAGACGTTTGTTCGCCAATGTTCGCACCTTCGCCAGAGGTGCGACACAATGGAGGAGTCAACCCAAGGGGAGTTCATGAGTGTCAGTCAGAACAATTACCACGCCGTGATCAAAGTCATCGGCGTTGGTGGAGGCGGCGTGAACGCAGTAAATCGAATGATCTCTTCGGGACTTCGCAACATCGAATTCATCGCCGCCAACACTGACGCGCAGGCCCTCTTGATGAGTGAGGCCGATCTGAAGCTTGACATCGGGCGTGAGTTGACCAAGGGACTGGGCGCCGGGAGTGACCCGGAGATTGGACGACAGGCCGCCGAGGACCACCGCGGCGAGATCGAGGAAGCACTGATGGAGACCGATATGGTCTTCATCACCGCCGGTGAGGGCGGGGGCACCGGCACGGGCGCCGCGCCCGTCGTCGCTGAGATCGCGCGCGGGTTGGGCATATTGACAATTGGCGTGGTCACGCGGCCATTTTCGTTTGAGGGTAAGCGTCGCGCCACGCAGGCCGAAAAGGGCATCCAATCGCTGCGCGAAAAGGTGGACACGCTCATCGTCATCCCGAATGACCGATTACTCTCGGTCACCGCGGCCGACACGTCGATGCTGGACGCCTTCAAGATCGCCGACGACGTCCTGCTCTCGGCCGTTCAGGGCGTGACGGACCTGATCACTGTGCCGGGACTGATCAACACGGACTTCGCCGACGTGAACGCCATCATGCGAAACGCCGGCACCGCGATCATGGGCGTGGGCACCTCGACCGGCGAAGGACGGGCGGTGAACGCCGCACGCGCCGCTATCACGTCGCCCCTGCTGGAGGCCTCCATCGACGGAGCCCGGGGCATCTTGATGAACATCGTCGGTGGTCCCGACGTCACGCTCTCCGAAGTCACCCAGGCCGCCGAGATCATCCACTCGGTCGCGCACCCCGACGCCAACATCATCTTCGGCAGCGTCATCGA
>Ga0209483_1000043_pt1 | contig 137803 bp, 129 predicted proteins | sample NGEPerA_FD_184508 | JGI IMG/M metagenome (GOLD analysis project Ga0209483, IMG submission 184508) | Arctic peat soil microbial communities from the Barrow Environmental Observatory site, Barrow, Alaska, USA - NGEE PermafrostL2-A... | ecosystem: Environmental > Terrestrial > Soil > Wetlands >... | reverse complement strand
CGCCGGCATCACCAACTCATTGCTCTCCACCAACTCATCCGGCCAAGTCGTCGCAACGACATCGATCGGTACTAACCTCCTCACCGGAACCCTCGGGGTGGGGAATGGCGGCACCGGCTCCACCACCCTGGGCGGTATTCTCAAGGGCAACGGCACCGGACAAGTACAAACAGCGGTCGGTGGTATTGACTACGAATTCCCCCTGACCTTCTCGACCGGCCTCAACAGAACAGGCAACACCATCACCAACACTGGAGTACTGAACGTTGGAACTGGCTACGCAACAACTACCACCACCTTTGTTACGCTCTCCACCACCACCCAATCATTCAACGGACTCACGATCGCTCAAACGATCTCACGACCGAACTCCTCAACGCTTCTCTTCACCCCACTCATCTCTGGCACCCTCTCCAACGCCGGCCTCGCCAACTCATCCATCACCCTCTCCAACGGTGGAGGACTGACCGTCTCTGGCTCACCGGTCGCTCTCGGCAGCACCGCAACTCTTTCTCTTGACCTCACGCATGCAAACAACTGGACTGGATTGCAGACGTTCCAGAATGCTTCCTCCTCGCTCTTCTCTGCATACACCGCCTACTTCGGTGGCAGCGCAACATCATCATTCTCCTCAACTGGCGCACTCACGCTTGCAACCGCGCTCACTGTTCCTAATGGCGGCACCGGTTCGACAACACTCTCCGGTCTCTTGAAAGGCAGCGGCACGGGACAAGTAGCAACCGCAGTCGCAGGAGTCGACTACGCAACTCCGGGATCTGTCGCCTCTGCGTATCCCTTCCCGCTCGCCGGCAACGCAACTTCCACCAAGACGCAGTTCAACGGAGGACTCACTGCCTTCGCCACTTCCACGATCGGTGACGGCACACAAGCGGGTGGACTCACTATTAATGGAGGGGCGACGACGACGGGAAATAGCTACACACAAGGGTTCATCAACACCTCTGGCACAACCGGCGGCTACAAAATCGACAACAATCTCATACTCCAGGCATCAAGCACACTTAACTCGACTTTCGTGGGAGGAGCCGGCAATACATTTACGACAGGTAACGCTAACTATTTCTTTGGAAGTGGCGCTGGCGGCTTTAATACCACCGGTAACAACAATGACTTCTTCGGCGGTGCTTCCGGCCAACTTAATAGCAGTGGCAGCAACAATATTGCCGTGGGAAATACTGCTCTCTATCAAAATTCTGCCGGCTCATACAACACAATCCTCGGAGTTGGGGCACTCTATGAAAATACCAATGCCAACAATACTGTAGCGCTTGGTGGGTTTGCCGGCTCAGATTTTGGCACCTTTACCTCATTCTCCAACCAGGGCGGCACCTACATAGGGACAGGGGCAGGCTATTCTTTGCACACAGGCTCTGATTACAACACCTTCCTCGGGTTTGGCGCGGGCACCAATGTCACAACAGGGGCCAACAACATCCTCATCGGCCCTGACACTTCTGCCGACCCCACGGGGGCGTTTACTGCAGGCACCAACAACAACCTCACCACCGGCTCCAACAACATTTCTCTCGGCTACAACATCTCGCTCCCGAGCGCGACTGCGAACAACCAGCTCAACATTGGCAACATCATCTTCGGGACAGGACTTGATGGTACCGGCTCGACGCTTTCGAGCGGCAACATTGGCATTGGCAGCACAACGCCGTTTGCAAAACTTAGTGTTACTGGCTCAAACGCGGTAAGCGGCAGTGCCCCGCTTGCGCTTTTCGTGCAAGGTGGAATCGGGGTGGGCGACGGTGTGGGCGGAGGCATCACTCTGCAAACAGGAAACTCGGGCAACCCTACAAGCTTTGCGCAGGGCGGCACACTCAACTTAATAACCGGTGCAGGATCAGATAATCTTGGGACTGGCTTTTTCCCACAAGGCGGATATGGCGGCGCTATCAACCTTACAGGCGGCAATGGGGGTAATGCAATAAGTTCCGGCAGCGGGTTTGGCGGCCAAGGAGGTTCTATTGATCTACAGGGAGGCAGAGGGGGTGTCGGTACGTTAATTTCTGGACAAGGTGGAGACGTGTTTCTGAGTGCTGGCTTGTCGTTCACAGGGCTGAGTGGAGGAGCCCTCTCACTTCTTGGCGGAGCAAGTGTAGGAGGCCAGGTCGACCTCAACGGTGGTCAAGGTTCTACCACCGCTGACGGTGTAGGAGGGCCGGTCTCAGTTTATGGAGGCAATGGCAATTGGAATGATCTTTCACAAGATGCAGGAGGTGACATCAACTTTACTGCTGGTAGTACCCAAATTGAAGGTAACGCTGGTGCCATCAACCTCAACGCTGGCACAGCCGTTTCTTCGCTCGCCAACAGCCACGGCGGTATCATCAACATCATCGCGGGTGCTGCGAGTTCAACCAACAGCTCTGTCTCGGGTGGCGCGCTCAACATTACCGGTGGCTCGGGTGGCACCGATATACTCACGACTGGTTCTGGTGGCAGCGTCACGATCAATGGAGGTGCTGCCGGATTGGCAGGCGGCACAGTAGGCAACGTGCTTCTCGCAACGCTCCAAGGCAATGTCGGCATTGGGACGACAACTCCGTGGGCGAAACTTTCGGTCGCTGGAGCATCGCTCGGCACCACAGCACTCTTTAACATTTCAACCTCAACGGCTTCTGCCACCACTACCGTCTTCAATATCGATCAGAACGGCAACACGACGATAGGGAATAACGGCTCCACTCTGAACATCAACGGAGGGACGACCACTGCGGCAAAGGGAATCAACCTCACGACCGGCTGCTTCTCGATCGGAGGCACGTGCATTGGTGCGGGTGGCGGAGGCGTCTCTCTCTCCGTAGCCAACACGTGGACCGCACTGCAAACCTTCGCTGCCGGCGCCTCCACCACCAACTTCTCCAACTTCGGCACCGCATACTTCGGTGGCAGCGCAACTTCATCCTTCTCGTCGACGGGTGCTTTGACGCTTGCAACAGCACTCACCGTTCCCAACGGTGGCACCGGCTCCACTACTCTCTCCGGTCTCTTGAAGGGCAACGGCACCGGAGCAGTACAAACAGCTATCGCAGGAGTCGACTACGCAACTCCGGGATCTGTCGCCTCCGCATATCCCTTCCCACTCACGGGCAACGCCACCGCAACGAAGACTCAATTCAACGGAGGACTCACTGCCTTCGCCACCTCCACGATCGGTGATGGCACACAAGCTGGCGGACTCACTATTAATGGAGGAGCGACGACAACCTTGAATGCGTACTTTGCTTCCAATTTAGGAATAGGTAGCACCACGCCCTCGGCCGTGTTCTCTCTGCTCGCACCAGCTGCACAGACAGCTGCAACGAACGCTGCCATCGCACTGTATGTGCAAGGAGGGATTGGCAGTACGACTGGATCTGGAAGTGCGATAAATCTGCTCACAGGAAACGGCGGCACCAGTAACTCTGCCGCGTCCGGAGCTGGAGGGGTATTCACCTTTACAGGTGGGGCTGGCGGCACGTCGGGTGCAAGTGGTGGGGCGGGTGGACTCGGAGGCGCATTCAATTTTCTTGCCGGCAATGGTGGCGGTAGCACTCTCGGTCCCGCAGGCGGAGGTGGCGCATTTAGCTTCATTGCTGGAAGTAGCGGTTCGACAGGAAATACCACGATTAACAGCGGTGGTTCATTCACTCTTATCGCAGGCACTAGCACTGCCATCGCGGGACAAGCGACCACCGGCGGGGGCTTTATATTTAACGCGGGGGGAGGTGCTCCCGGGGGAAGTTTCGTCCTTACTGGAGGTAATGGGATAACTGGAAACGCGGGCGGCGGTTCCTTCAATTTTACTGGCGGTTTGGGAACAGGGGGCCAAGCAGGCGGCGGGTTTAGTGTACTCGGCGGCTTTGGTCCTTCGTCCGCAGCAGGTGGTGCAATTTCTCTTACTTCTGGAAGTAGCCTTGGTGGTGGTGGCGCGCTCACTTTGACGACAGGAAATTCTACTTCAACAAATAGTGCAGGCACCCTTACTCTTCAAGGAGGGATTGCAAGCTCAACAACCGCGAACGCAACTGGTGGCGCTATCAATATTATCGGTGGTGCCGCAAGCTCCACGGTCAGTTCGGTCGGCGGCGGCCCTGTCGCCATCACCGGTGGTTCGGGTGGCACTGGCTCTCTTACCAACGGTTCAGGAGGTTCAATTACACTCAACGGAGGAGCTGCGGGACTCGCGGGTGGTTCTGTCGGCAACGTATTGTTGGCGACGTTGCGCGGTTCTGTCGGCATCGGCACCACCACACCCTGGGCAAAGTTTTCAGTTGCCGGAGCATCACTCGGCACAACTCCGCTATTCACCATCTCCACCTCGACTGCTTCTGCCACCACTACCGTCTTCAATATCGATCAGAACGGCAACACGACGATAGGGAATAACGGCTCCACTCTGAACATCAACGGAGGGACGACCACTGCGGCAAATGGAATCAATCTCACCACTGGCTGCTTCGCTGTCGGTGGCACATGTATCGGTGGCGGAGGCGTCTCTCTCTCCGTAGCCAACACGTGGACCGCACTGCAAACCTTCGCTGCCGGCGCCTCCACCACCAACTTCTCCAACTTCGGTACCGCCTACTTCGGCGGGTCGGCAACATCCTCGTTCTCTTCGACTGGCGCACTCACCCTTGCAACCGCGCTGACGGTGCCAAACGGTGGCACCGGCTCCACCACACTCTCAGGCTTGTTGAAAGGAAATGCTACCGGAGCAGTGCAAACAGCCATCGCAGGAATCGACTACGTCACGCCGACAGGTTTGGCATCGGCATATCCCTTCTCGCTCACCGGCAACGCAACCTCGACCAAGGTTCAATTCAACGGAGGACTCACCGCATTCGCCACTTCCACGATCGGTGACGGCACACAAGCAGGTGGACTCACAATTAATGGAGGGGCGACGACGACGGGGAATGCGTACTTCGGCAATTATATTAACTTTGCCGATTGGACTGCGAGTACCTCAACACTCGTTACTCTCGGGGGGCAGGCATTCCTCACTGCTTCTTCTACCGGCACCAATACTGGGCTCGGCATTGGCGCACTAGCTCTAAATGTTACCGGAAATGACAATACGGCCGTAGGTGAATTTGCCCTTGGGACCAATTCAGGTGGTTCAAACAACGTGGCCATCGGCACATTTGCTCTGTATACGCCACCCTCGGCAGGTACAGGGTGGTTCGATAGGACAGTCGGAATCGGACAAAACGCCTTACGATTGGCAAATGCCACTGATACGGTCGCAATCGGCTTTGGGGCTGGCGATCCTGTTAAGGGGTCCTTTAATATTATTGGAGACACTTTTATCGGGTCTAATGTTGCTGCAAAAGGCTCCAGCGGCATTACTAATGGCGCCAATTACAATACGTTCATTGGATATCAGAGTGGGTTTAACATCACAAGTGGTTATGGTAATACATTTCTTGGTGCCTCTCAAACTGCAGGCAACCTGACCTCGGGTGGAAACAGTATAGGCATTGGCTCCAACATCTTCTTCCCGAGCGCGACGGCCAACAACCAGCTCAACATCGGCAACATCATCTTTGGCACTGTGCCCGCAACGACGACTGGCTTCGTTCTCCCGACCAGCGGCACAATCGGCATCGGCACCACGTCGCCCACCGCAAAATTCGGCATCGCACTCAACAACGGCGACACGCTCACCAGCGCGTTCCAGATCTCAAGTTCAACCGCAAGCGCGACCACGACACTCTTCTCGATCTCGAACATTGGCGCGCTCACACAAGGTGGTGGGGCAACCTCAACATTCTCGAACGGCATCAACCTCACCACCGGTTGCTTCTCAGTCGGAGGGACATGCATCAGCGGTGGCGGTGGCGGAAGTTCCGCATCCTCGACGCTCCTCTCCGACAACAACACCTTCTCCGGCACCAACGTGTTCACCCAGTGGCTGACTGCCCCGACCTTCAACGCCTCTGGCGCGTCGACAACATTGCTCTCACTTGGCGGCCAATCGTTCTTCAGCGCATCATCTACGCTCAACGATATTTTCCTCGGTGTTGATGCAGGCACCACCTCACTCGCCACCGGCAACGTTAACAACTTCGCTGCGGGCTTCCAGGCGCTTGGGAGCTCTCTCGGCAACCAAAACAACGCGCTCGGTTACCAAGCGGGTTTCTCCAACACCGGCGACGATAACAACTTCTTCGGTTCTGAAGCCGGTGCAAACAACAGCCTCGGTGGCTCCGAGAACAACTTCTTCGGTGTGAATACCGGTGCAAACAACAGCGGCTCAGGCAACAACTTCTTCGGTCCTGGAGCCGGTGCAAACAACACCGGCAGCGGCAACAACTTCTTCGGTCAGAATGCCGGGATAAATAGCACTGGCTTCTCTAACAACTTCATCGGCGCCGACGGCGTCGGCTTCGATAACACCAGCGGCTCCGAAAACAACTTCATCGGCGACGGAACCGGCGATAGTAACACCACCGGCTCGAGCAATACCTTCATCGGTCAATTCACCGGTGGCTCAAATATCACGGGTAGCGAAAACATCGGTCTTGGTGATTGGGCTAGCTACACAAATACTTCTGCAACCTCAACGGTGGCGATAGGCGACTATAGTGCTTCCGGTAACTTTAGTAACTACAACGCTCAAGGTTATACCGCAGTGGGCGAGATGGCAGGCTTCAGCTTTGCAACCGGTGCTGACTACAACACCCTCCTCGGCTTCGGTGCAGGCTCCAGCATCACAAGCGGCGCAAACAACATCTTTATCGGCCCAGACACCACGGCTAGTGACGGGACTCCGGGCACCAACAACAACCTCACCACCGGCTCCAACAACATTTCTCTCGGCTACAACATCTCGCTCCCGAGCGCGACGGCGAACAACCAACTCAACATCGGCAACCTCCTCTTCGGCACCGGACTCGATGGTACTGGCTTAAACGTCTCGAGTGGAAAGATCGGCATTGGTACCAGCACTCCGCAAGCGCGACTCGATATCGTTGCCACCTCAACTCCGCAGTTGCGTCTTGCTTATGACAGTTCAAACTTCCTCACCACCACCGTAGGCTCTACCGGCGACACGATACTCTCTCTCAATGGTACGGGCAGTCCGCTTCAGTCCGGCGCCTTTGGAGTATCAGGAGGAGCAGGGCTTATCTTGAATTTCCCGACAGTGGCGGCAACAAGTTCAATCGTATTCGGCAGTCAGTCACTTGGAACCAGCGCGACAACCTCGCTCTTGGTGATAGGGGCTAAAGGTGGCGATGCCACCGGTGTGACCACCATCGTAGAGGGCGGCGCCGGGGGCCAGATAAACCTTCAAGGTGGTACGGGTGGTAAGGCTGACACGGGTACAGTATTCGCTGTTGCTGGACCCGGCGGAACAGTAAGTTTGACAGGCGGTACCGGTGCAGATGTTAATTCCTCGGCTTTTTCTGCAGGCGCAGGCACCGGTGGTAACGCTAGTGTCTCTGGCGGCGCGGGTGGCGTGGGCACTCTCGGAAATGGGGGGCAAGGTGGTGGGGTAAATATAACTGGAGGTCAGGGCTCTGCAGGGACGACACTAAATGGCAACGGCGGTCGGGTAATTATCGCCGGAGGTTCACCGGGCGGCACCGGTGTAGCAGGAGGGGATGTGCTTATTTATGGAGGCGGTTTTAGTTCCGGTTCAACGATAGGGAACGTCTACCTTGCAAACTTGAGCGGTCAAGATGTTGGCAACATTTACTTCGGCACGACCACTGCCTACACCACCAACAACGGCTTCCTCGGCATCGGCACCACGACCCCAGGCTCCATCCTCTCTATTAATGGAGTAGGGAACTTCGTCGGAGGCGCGACCTCTACTCTCTACCAAGGTCTCAACATCACCTCTGGCTGCTTCTCAATAAATGGTACGTGTATTTCAGGCGGCGGCGGTGGTGGAGGCGTCTCACTCTCCGCAGCCAACACCTGGACCGCACTCCAAACCTTCGCGGCAGGTGCTTCAACCACCAACTTCTCCAACTTCGGCACTGCCTACTTCGGTGGCACGGCCACTTCGAGCTTCAACAGCCTAGGCGCACTCACGCTTGCGACAGCACTCACGGTGCCAAACGGTGGTACTGGTGAAAGTTCGCAAATCTCAAACGGCGTCAACTACTTCGATGGCACGCACATCACCTCGGGCACCGGGCTCACCTTCACGGGCCAAAATCTCGGGCTTGGAACGACGACACCCTTCGCATTCTTCTCGATCTCCGCAAATAACGGGAATACCTATCCCAACAATATGCTCTTCCAGATCTCAAGTTCCACCGCTTCCGCCACGACCTCGCTCTTCTCGGTCGACAACACCGGCCTCACGACCTTTGGAGACTCATCGGGTACCGGAGACGCGGTCTTCCAGTTCGCGGGCGACAGCAACGCATGGTCGGTCGGATACAAATCATCGGATAAATCTTTCGACATTGCTTCCTCGACCAACCTCTCCGGCACCGCCGCGCTCTCCATCGCCAAGAACGGCAACGTGACCATCACCGGTTCCGGCACGACCTGCGTCATCGGCTCCGGGACAGGCGCAACGAACTGCACCTCCGACCAGCGCCTCAAGACCAACATCCTGGATCTTTCAGGTACCTCGACGCTCGCCAACCTCGCGAAAATAAGCGGCGTAACCTTTAACTGGGCTGACCCTTCTCGCGACCAGTCGCAAGAGCTCGGTGTTATTGCACAACAGGTTTTGGGCGCGTTCCCGCAGCTTGTCGGTTCGACGACCGTTAACTTCAAGGGAACGCTCGGCACCTACTACACCGTCGACTACGCGGGATTGACCGCGCCGCTCGTTTCAGGCGTCAACCAGATCAACGGAGTCTTCAACGCGACGAATGCTTCGACGAGCCAGCCTTCGGTGCTCTCGCTCTACCAGGGCACGACAACTCCGGCGATACTGATCGACGCTTTGGGCAACATCGGCATCGGAACGACGAGCCCGGCTTCGACGACACCTGTCGAACTCTGTCTCAACGGCTCGTGCATCACCAACTTCCCGTACTCATTCTCTGCAACATCGAGTGCAACTTCGACCCCGACGCTCTCGCAAGACTTCCTTTCTGCCATTCAACAGGCGCTTTCAAACTGGTTTGCGAGCACTACCAACGGCATTCAGAGCTTCTTCGCTTCCATCATCCATGCAAATGAAGTCGACACGCAAAAGCTCTGCGTGGGAGACGCAAGCGGCGCGCAGACCTGCGTGACCAAGGCGCAACTCGATGCACTCATCGCCAACGCGGTGAACGGCGGCTCGCAAGGCGCGACCCAAAACTCGAATTCGACCTCGACCGCCCCAATTCTTCAGGTAAACGGCAACAACCCGGCAAGCGTCGCTATGGGTTCGGCATACAGCGACCTCGGTGCGACCATCACGGGTCCGCAGGCAGACACCAACCTCGGCATCCGCGCTTCCATTGACGGCGCAACATCGACACCGGTCTCCGCCATCAACCTCGACACGTCTGCGCCCGGTACGCACACCATTCTCTACACGGCGACCGATCAGAATGGAGTGACCGGATCCACGATGCGCACCGTCGTCGTCTTCGACCCCAACGCCACATCGACCGCGAACTCAACGCCTTCGACGCCGCCCGCCACACCACAGGCAACGTCGACGCCTGAAACTACTGACAACTCGACCTCAACGCCTCCGGTTACAGATACGGGAACCTCGACCAGCACTTCATCGACCTCTAGCGCTTCTTCGACAGACGCAACTTCAACGACACCCTAACGTATGAAAAGATCACTTACGGGGTACGCAAAATGGATCCGGCTTTCAGCTGCCCTTTTTGCCGTCGGATGTATTTTTCTTTTACATCCCGCGCAAGCCTTTGCGGGAAGCTGTACCTCGGTCGGCGCCGCCAACTGGAGCAGTGCGAGCACGTGGGGAGTTGGTTGCGGCACTGGAGGTACGGCGCAAGTCCCGACTGCCGCTGACAACGTGACCATTAACACCAACGTAACCATCCCCACGGGCGACTCGGCGGTTGCTACGGCCTTAACGGTCAACAGCGGCAAAACTCTCACCATCACGAGCACCGGCAACTTGACGATGTCAGGAAACCTTTTGGATAACGGCATTATCGCCGGCACAGGCCCGCTCAACTTGACGGGGAGCGGCACAACCCTCGATGGCACGGGCACTATCACCATGAGCGGGTTGACCACTATTACGAACAACAAAACTATCAACACCGGCTCGACGCTTCCATTCTCGGGCGCCATGACCATCTCGACAGGCGTCACCACCAACAATGGAACGACGACCGTGACGGGCACGCTGACGATCTCAAGCGGCGCAACCTGGACACAGGGGAGCGGCTCCATCTTGGGTGTATGCAATGCTACGGCCATCACCGCTACCGGCACATTCACCGCTTCGACGGTGACCAACACAGTGGAGTACTGTCGTGCAGGTGCGCAGACAGGGCTTGTCACGACGTACGACAACCTGTCTATCCAAGGGACGAGCGCAAAGACATTTGCAACGACCCCTACGGTGAACGACGTTATGTCGATGGAAGGTACGGCGACCATCACCGTCACGACCGGCGTCGTTACCTATGGCACGGGGGCGACCTTGCAATACAACACCGCGAGCGCGCGCACCGCTTCGGCCGAAGAAATGATAACCCCATTCCTCGGGACTGGCGGCATCCTTATAAAAAGTACCGGCGCCATTACGCTTCCCGCGGCCCAGCAGATTGGCGACGCGACGCACAATGCACCGTTGACGATAAGTGCCGGTGCGACCCTAACGCCTTCCACGCACCTTATCACCGTGTTTGGCAACCTCGTGAACAATGGAACGATAACGGCGGGCTCCGGCGGGCTCACGATAGCTGGGACCAACACACAAAGCGTTGCAGGATTTTCGACGACGGGTGTCGTTTCGATGACCAAAACCGCAGGTACAGCAACCTTTACGAGCAACATGAGCGGCGGCGCGCTCACCATCAACGGCACGGGCGGTACGCTCGACCTAGGCACTAGTCTCACGCACGTATTTACCGGCACGTTCACCGAAACCGCGGGGACGTTTGCAGTAGACACGAGCAGCGTCGAATTACAGGGCGTCACGAGCGGCGCGGGAATAACAATGACGACCGGCACGGGAAGTACGGTCATTTATGACCATGCTGGTGCACAGACAGTGCCGCCGATCACGTTCTACAATCTCACACTGGGCGGCAGCGGCGTAAAAACGGTCTCGACGACTCCCACCGTGAACAATGTTCTTTCTATGGAAGGCACGGCAACAATCACCGTTACGACCGGCGTCGTCACCTATGGCTCGGGGGCGACCTTGCAATACAACACCGCGACAGCGCGCACCGCTTCGACCGAAGAATGGATAAGTCCGTTCACGGCGACGGGCGGCATCGTGATAAAAAATACCGGTGCCATCACGACACCGGGTGTCGTACAAATTGGTAGCAACAACAACTCACCATTGAACATAAATACCAGCGCGACACTCACGCCCGGAGCCAACCTCATAACGCTTGAAGGAAATTTTACTAACTCTGGCACTCTCACGAGCGGCTCGGGTGGCATTACGATCGCGGGCACTACCTTGGCGCAATCGATAGGCGGCTTCACGACCACGGGCACTGTCACTCTGACAAAGACTGCGGGCACGGCGACTTTTCAGGGCGCAGTAAACGGAGCCAACCTCACCATCAACGGTTCGGGCGGCACACTCGATCTCGGTACCAGTCTCACGCACACATTCACCGGCAACTGGACGATGACCAACGGTACGCTGCTCGGAGATTCGAGCACGCTGAACGTCGCGGGCAACGGGAGCTCTACGGGCGGGACGTTTACAGCGGGGACGGGAACGGTCAATTATGATGCCGCTTCGGGAACGCAAAACGTTACTCCCTTAACTTATAACAACCTCACCGCTACCGCCTCGGCTGCTCGTACTCTCAAATTTTCCACTTCAGGCAGTACCACCATCAGCGGCACGCTGACCATCACCGGCAGCTCGGGTCAGCTCATCACGCTCACCAGCGCATCTCCGCCAACGACATGGTCGATGAGCGCATCAACCGCCGCCGTCTCGTTCGCGGACATAGATTATTCAGACAACACGGGGAGTTCTCTTTGCGCGACGAATTCGCAATCAACCAACGGCAACAACACCAGCTGGAGCATTCACTCCGGCGCATCATGCAGCGTTTCACCTCCGACCGTCACCACGGACAACGCCGGCTCATTCCCGGTTAATGCGATTCTGTACGGCACCATCACGAGTACGGGCGGACAAACAGGCGCAGGGACGGACTACGGTTTTGCCTACGGCACCAGCGCGACACTCGCTACCGTTATAGCGACAAGCTCTCTCGGCACATACTCCGCGACCGGTGCGTTTACACTGAATATAAATTCGCTTTCCGCGAATACGACCTACTACTATCGCGCCTACGTCACCAACTCCGACAGCACCGGCTTCGGAAGCATCTTGAATTTCAATACGGGCAATACCGTGCCTTCACGCACCTTGAGGCTTCTTGAGGGATCAAAAATAAAATTGATCGGGAATAAGATTAAGCTCTATTAACACTAGTATGCGAATGCGCAACGTTTTCTATATAGCTACGGGCATCGTCGTGCTCATTGTTGCAGGTGTGGCGTGGCACTTTTGGAGCGGCGCCAAACTCCCGGCCGGTTCGCAGACCGCTGCGGAAGCCTCAACGACTGCAGCTACGGCGCGCCCAATCCCCGCACAATGCGGGCAAAGCGATGGCGCCGCATGCGTCGAGTACCGCAACCAAAAATATCATTTTTCGCTCTTTCATTCGGATCAAATGACAGTCAACGAATACGACGAAGGCGGGGGTGCAGAAACGATTACATTCGAGAATTCGACCAGCACTAATAGTGCGACCAGCACCGATAGTTTCCAGATATTCATCGTTCCCTATGAGGGCACGCAAGTGAGTGAGCAGCGCTTTGAAGAGGACGAGCCTTCGGGGGTGCGCGATAATATGCAGGACGTAACCGTCGACGGCGCAACAGGTGCAGCATTCAACAGCACCGACCCTTCACTCGGCGACACCTACGAGGTCTGGTTCGTGTATGGGGGATATCTTTACGAACTCACCACGGGCAAGGCGTTCGCGCCCAACATGCAGGGGGAATTGCAGACGTGGGAGTTTATATAAGATTTGCTATGCACAGGCGGAACGTGAAGCGAAGAGGTACAATAGGCGTATGAAAATAGCAATAAACGGATTCGGGAGAATTGGCAGGGGGTTTTTGCGCGCAGCGCACGGAAGGAGCGAGATCGAGATCGTTGCGATCAACGACCTTACGACACCCGACATGCTCGCGTATCTTCTCAAGTACGACACCGTGTACGGCCGCGCAGACTTTTCGGTGGAATCGAAAGAGGGCGCACTTATTGTTGACGGAAAAGAAGTGAAGATTTTGGCTGAAAAGGAGCCCGCGAATCTACCGTGGAAAGACATGGGCATCGACGTGGTCGTCGAATCCACTGGATTTTTCACCGACTTTTCCAAAGCGGGCGCACACATCACGGCTGGCGCAAAGCGCGTTGTCATCACTGCTCCTGCAAAAGACGGCGACGGAAGTGTTCCTGGCGCGACCATCTTGCTCGGCATCAACGACGATAAGTTTGGCACTGCAGCCGTTACTTCCAATGCATCTTGCACGACCAACGCCGCCTCGCCCGTCATCGCCATTCTTGACGAAGCGATCGGCATAGAAAAAGCGATACTTTCGACGACGCATGCGTACACGGCTTCGCAAGCAATCGTCGACGGTCCGTCCAAAAAAGATAAAAAAGAAGGTCGCGCTGCCGCGCAGAACATCGTGCCGACCTCGACAGGTGCTGCGATAGCCGTCACCAAAGCGTATCCCGCATTGGAAGGGAAGTTCGATGGCATTTCACTCCGCGTCCCGGTGCCTGCTGGTTCGATTGCCGACGTCACCTTCATCGCGAAGCGTCCGACTACGCGCGAAGAAGTAAACGACCTCCTCAAAAAAGCAGCTGCGACTGATCGCTGGAAGAAAGTGTTCGCTGTGACTGAAGACGAAGTCGTTTCTTCCGACATCATCGGACAGCCCTATGGTTCCATCGCCGACCTCGGCATGACGCGTGTCGTCGACGGCAATTTGGTGAAAGTTCTCGCCTGGTACGACAACGAAATGGGATACGTACACACGCTTGTCGAGCACGTTATAGAGGCCGCGAAGCATATATAATAGGGCGATGAAGGTTTACTTCGCTTCGGACCACGCTGGATTCGAGATAAAGAACGCGCTTGTCGCATACGTTGCCTCGCTCGGCTACGAAGTTGAGGATTGCGGCGCGCACTCCTTTGATAAAGACGATGATTATCCCAGTATTATTGCGGGCGCAGCAAAGAAACTGTCTGCTGATGCACTTAGAGGAGAAGACAGCCGCGCGATAGTTGCAGGCGCTTCGGGACAAGGTGAGGCAATAGTCGCCAATCGCTTCAAGGGCGTGCGCTGCGCGCTTTACTATGGCGATCCGGGTGTACAGCAAACTGACCAGAGCGGAAAAGAGCTTGATATGTTGGCGTCTTCGCGTGAACACAATAATGCCAACGCGCTTTCGCTCGGTCTCCGATTCCTTTCACTCGACCAAGCAAAAACAGCAGTTGAACGTTGGCTCAAAACTCCGTTCCCTGCAGAAGAGCGACATGCACGACGCATCAAACAGATAGACGAAGTCGCATGAGTGCACTCGAGATCGTCCCGACGGTTGTTCCGCAAACGTCCGATGATCTTGCGACGCTTTTGGAGCGCTGTAGCTCTTTTGCAAAGACATTTCATATCGACGCAGCCGACGGAGTTTTTGCTCCCAACAAAACGTGGATGCCGGCACAAGAATACAAAGTGCCGCAGCCGGAAACTATTCTTTACGAAGCTCATTTGATGATAAAGAATCCGGAGATTGCAGGACTCGATTTCGTCGTTTCGGGCGTAGAACGCATAATCGCGCACGTAGAAGCATTCGATTCTTTTGAGGAAGCGACAAAAGCATTCGCCACCTGGCGCGTGAAAGGCGCAAAGGAAATAGGCATCGCAGCGCTCATCGAAACGCCACTCGAAGCACTCGAAGCCTATGTTGGCATCTGCGACAGCGTCACCTTGATGACGATAGCGGAAGTTGGCAGACAAGGAATTCCTTTTGACGAACGTGGCTACGGAAGGGTTGCTGATCTTCACGCCAGATATCCGGATCTCGTGATAGAAGTCGATGGTGGGGTAGGAGAGACGCAGATAGCTACACTTACTCGCGCGGGCGCGCGGCGATTCAGTGTGGGCTCGGCATTATCCAAAAGCGCGGACCCCGCAAAAGCCCACAAGGAACTTCTCGAGCTCGCAAAGGCTGCGCTATAATGCAGCTATGTACGGGCAAGTTCTGACGCAGAAAGTGAACTTTGTCATCTCAATAACTTTTATTTTGGTCTTTGGCCTTTTCCTCACTATCACCGTCGTTCACGCCATCGACCGTAACTCATCCATCTTCCAACCTATTTCGACTCCACTCGACGTAAACGAATAAGCGGGTATGGAACCGCTGACCGACGCTCTGGTGCACGAACTTTCTTACAAGGCTAACCAAATTCGCCAGACGATAATTGAAATGCTCGTTGCCGCGGGCTCAGGACACACCGCAGGCCCCTTGGGTATGGCGGATATTTTCACCGCGCTCTACTTTCATGTCCTCAACCACGACCCAAAGAACCCCGACTGGCTTGAGCGTGACCGTCTCATTTTGAGCAACGGGCACATCGTCCCTGTGCGTTACGCCGCAATGGCGCACGCGGGATATTTTCCTATTGAAGAGTGCCTCACACTGCGCAAATTCGGCTCGCGCTTGCAGGGACACCCAGATCGCCTCCGTCTGCCGGGCCTCGAAACGACCTCTGGGCCGCTCGGCTCTGGACTTTCGCAAGCGGCAGGAATGGCATACGCGGCGCGCATGGACGCATCCAAAGTACGCATCTATTGCGCGATGTCCGACGGAGAGCATGATGCTGGGAACACGTGGGAGGCAATCATGTTCGCGGGAGCAAATCGTCTTTCCAACCTGACCGCTATTATCGATCGCAACAATATTCAGATAGACGGGTATACCGAGAGCATCATGCCGCTCGAACCATTGCGCGAAAAATACGAAGCGTTCAATTGGCACGTGCTCGAAGTCGATGGGCACAATATCCCACAGTTCATCCAGGCATGCGGAGAGGCGAAAGCGATCGCGGAAAAACCGACGCTTATCATTGCACACACCATTCCGGGAAAAGGGCTGAAGGAGATCGAGGGCAACTATCTCTGGCACGGCAAACCGCCGAGCCCCGAAGAGGGAAAAGTGTTCTTGAACGAATTGCGCACGCTTGGTGGAAAGATCCAAAGCGAACATCAATAGTATGTTGAATCCTGACGCAAAACTTCGACCCGATCTGTTCGACGCCAAAGAACAAAAGCCCGTGCGGGATGGGTTCGGTAAAGGATTGGTGGAAGCCGCAAGAAAGGATGCGCGCGTCGTTGCGCTTTGTGCGGATCTCACCGAATCAACGCGCATGGAAGAGTTCAAGAAAGAATTTCCGACACGGTTCGTTGAGGTCGGCGTCGCCGAGCAAAATCTCGCCGCACTCGGCTCGGGATTCGCCGCATTCGGCAAGATCCCGTTCATCACTTCGTACGCGACATTTTCGCCCGGGCGCAACAACGAGCAGATACGAACGACTATTTCTATCAACGAAGTTCCGGTCAAGGTCGTCGGCTCCCACGCAGGTGTTTCCGTCGGTCCCGATGGTGCGACACACCAAGCGCTCGAGGACATTGCACTCATGCGCACGCAGCCCAACATGACGGTGATCTCACCTTGCGATGCAGAAGAGGCGCGTAAGGCGACGATTGCATGTCTTGCGGTCGGTCCCACCTACATTCGGCTCGGTCGCGAAAAGACGCCGATGATGACAAGTGCTGAAACGCCGTTTGAACTCGGAAAGGCGATTCGCATGTGGAATTCTGATGCGCCACAGGTCGCGATATTCGCGACAGGACCACTGCTTTTCAACGCACTCAGCGCGGCGCGCGAACTAGAAGGGCAGGGAGTTCAAACGACAGTCATTAACGTACACACGATAAAGCCGCTCGATGAGGAGGGGGTTGTCGCAGAAGCAAAACGCGCGGGGGCTGTCGTCACTGTCGAGGAGCACCAAGTAGCGGGAGGCCTTGGAAGCGCCATCGCGGAATGTCTCGCGCAAAAAAATCCTGTACCGCAAGAATTCATCGGTGTGCATGACAAATTCGGACAATCAGGTACGCCGGCAGAACTCATCGAACACTACGGGCTCGGAGTTTCAGCAATTGTTGCTGCGGCCAAGAAGGTAATTTCAAGAAAATAAATCCCAATAAAAAATGAGCCCGCGTTGCCGCAGGCTCATAAGTTTGGAGGTACACAAAGATCAAGTTGTCGGGAGCGGATGTTTGCAGCCGTCCTTGTTCTGGTAGAAGGTGTGACTTCCAACCTCGAACACGGGGGCTTGTGTGCGCGGAAAGAAGCCGAGGCTTCTTTCCGACACATGCAGCTGCTCGAGCCTGATGGGTTTCAGACTTGCGAGGATAACGTCTCGCACTTTGAAGCTACGCACGCATCCAGCACCATGTGGGAGGAATTGCTTCTTCCACGCATCATGTATGAGGTCGCGCGCTTCTGCGCCCATCAGAAGCCAGGTAATCGGATCACGGGGTGCCTTCATCACCTTCGTGTCGCTCCGGTAGCTGAACTGGCCGGGTTGGTGAACGACGCCGCAGATGGTTTTTGGCCACTGCCGGTCGGGATCTTTCACCCGAGCAAGAATGACCATGCCTTGCATGAGTCGTTCGCCAGGGAGTCCTCCGCGACCCTCGTAGTACAGCGCCTCTTGCAGACAGGCGATCTCTTTTTCCGGATCTACCGACTGCGAGAACATCGTATTGAGGTTCGGGTTCAGCTGGTCCGCGACGAGGCCTAGAGTGGCCCCATACACGACCGCAAAAACCCCGGCCACGAAGTATGTTCGTTTACGCATTACTTCCTCCATGCATTGCAGAAGGGAATTTACTATATAGGATTATAGCACTGATTAGCATCCAAGTCAATCAGGCGAAAGGGTACGTTCTAAGCCAAGATTGTGGCTTGGAAGTCAGCCGGACGCTTCGCATACCAGGCTTCTATTTCCTCACGAGAAAGCAGTTTTGTTTGCGCCCCGACGCCTTGTACGACGGATGCTGCGTTGATGAGTCCGCGCAAAAGCGCTTCGCGCGGAGAAAGTCCTTGCTCAATGAAAGCGACGGTTGAAGATGCGGTTGCGTCTCCCGCGCCAGTGCGAGAAACGGGCGGAGCAGGATCGGGATACATCGGCGCGTGCCACGCGCTTCCGTCTTGTTCCAAAATGTTGGAGCCGTTTGGTCCGTCAGTAACGACGACGATCTTCGGACCGAGTGCATGAAGCATTTCCATCAGCTTCTTGATATCGCTTTCCGTAGTATTCAGAATAGTTTGCGCTTCTTCTTTGTTGCAAAAGAATATCTCCGTCACGGCGTAGACATCTTTCAATGCTTCGGCACCGAGTTTTATTTGGAACGTGCCTGGCTGAAAGACGAGTTTCGTTTCTGGATGTGCCGCACAGTAGGCCGCGATCTCGTGATGGAATTCTTTGGCACTTTCGCCGAGGGAAGTCAGATAGAAATATTTCGGCGGGGCTTCGAATGTGGGCATCGCGTAAGAAAACGTGTTTTGTTTTACCAAGATCGTGCGTTCCGCGCCGAACCAGAGTACATAGTGGTAGTTGGTTGGCAGTCCAGCTTGCGTTTCCACGTATTCGTCGGAAACCCCGTTACCGGTAAGAGTTTCGCGGCAGTTCTTGCCGTTCTGGTCATCGCCGACGCGCGCTATGAGAGCAGCAGAAAGTCCGATACGACGCGCGGCAACGGCTGCATTTGCAGCGTTCCCCACAGCTCGCACCTCAATAGCTTCCTCGAACGGTACTTTGTCGCCAAAACGCACGCATAATTCGCGTACCCCGTGGTCCATAAGTTCTTCGGCATCTTTAATTTTGATGAAACAATCGGTCGTCATGTCGCCGATCGCGACGAAATCGTACTGCATGAGGATAGTTTACCATGACCCGCGCGGCGGCAAGATTTCCCGACCCGAACGACAGGCGGAAACGGGAAATCTTGCCGCCGCGCGGGTCATGCTATGCTGTCTTTCATGCAAACGCTTCGTGAAGCGCTCGAAGATGCACGTGGCAAACGCATCGCGCTCGGACATTTCAATATTTCCGACTCCAACCAGTTCCGCGCCATCAAAATAGCTGCCCGCAATGCTAATATGCCCGCGGTCATCGGCGTTTCCGAGGGTGAACGCGAATTCTTGGGCGTGCGGGAGGCGGTCGCGCTTGTCGCAGCTGCAAGGCAAGACGGCGTCGAGCTTTTTCTAAATGGTGACCACACGCACACGGTAGATAAGGTAAAAGAGGCGATAGACGCGGGCTTTGATGCGGTCATTTTCGACGGAAGCCATCTTCCTTTTGAAGAGAACGTCAAACAAACACGCGAAGCTGTTGCATATGCGAAGGCGTGCGGCCGCGACGTACTCCTTGAAGGAGAACTCGGCATGATCGGCAGCGGTTCTGAAGTCTTGGATGCACCACCGGCGGACATCGATAAGGATCTTACCGACCCGCAGCAGGCTGCGCTATTCGCGCGAGAAACGGGCATCGACCTCATCGCGCCGGCTGTCGGCAACATGCACGGGGTTCTGCGCAGCGGCGCCTTGCAAAAAATCGACACAAAGCGCATTGAAGAGATCGCGGAAGCAACAGGTCTTCCGGTCGTACTCCACGGCGGCTCCGGTTCTTCCGACGCTGACTTCGTTGCCTCCGCAAAAGCGGGCGCAGCACTCATTCACATCTCGACCGACCTGCGCGTCGCATACCGAAAGGGAATTGAGCAGGGTCTTGCGAAGCTTCCCGACGAGGTCGCTCCATACAAATACATCGGGCCGGGTGCCACAGGGGTAGAAGTTCTCGCCGAGAAATTCATCAAATTGTTTGCAAGTTTAGCCTAAATACGTATAATCTCGCGCATGTTGACCTTGGACGTCAAAACGCGTGATTCGAAAGAATCGCCTGAAAAGCTGCGTAAAGCCGGTCTCGTGCCTGCAGTTTTTTACGGACGCGCAGAAGAATCCACTCCAATTTCTATTGATGCACAAAAATTCGACCGCATTTTCAAGGAGGCGGGAGAAACGACCATCGTTAGCCTCAAGGGGGATGGCATCGAAAAGGACACACTCATTCACGACGTGCAGGTCCACCCAGTGACCGGCAAGCCTTTGCACGCGGATTTTTACGTACTCGAAAAAGGCAAGAAGATCACCATCAACATCCCGCTCGAATTCGAAGGTCAGGCACCAGCAGAAAAAGCGGGCCACATCATTGTAAAAGCCATGCACGAAGTCGAGATTGAGGTCGCACCACAAGAACTTCCGAAGTATCTCGCAGTGGATATTTCAAAGCTCGAGAACGTCGGTGACCACATCCTTGCCTCACAGATCAAATTGCCGCCGTCCGCGGAATTGAAAACGAGCGCCGACGAGATCGTCGTTTCGATAACTGAATTCAAGGAAGAGAAGCTCGACGAGGTCCCAACACCGGTCGTCCCCGCGGAAATCCCCGGTGCTGCTCCCGCAGAAGGAGCTGCAGAGGGAGACGCAGCAGCAGAGGGTTCGAAAGAGAACAAGAACTAACACGCGTGTTAGAATTGTAGTATTCATATGCGCACACGCGCTCGTTTTTTTACGGCAATTGCATGCGCCGCCCTCATGATCGTGCCGCTCGCTGCACGAGCGCAATCGACGAGTGCCCAGCAAGCGCAACTGCAAGCGCAGCTCGATCAACTCAACCAACAGATCGCAGCCAACCAGGCACAGCTCGCACAAGAAGAGTTGCAGCGCGCGACCCTTGAGAATCAGGTCGCCATTCTCAACTCTCAGATCCAGGAAGCGCAACTCGAGATAAAGCAACGCAACCTCACCATTCAGCAAGTACAGGACCAGATAACGCAGACCCAAGGCGGGATTTCCGACCTCGACACCAAAGTTTCAGCTGGCGAAGAATCGCTCGCGCAAATAATTCGCGAGACCGCGGAAATAAATACAACACCGCTCGCGATCCAGATACTGAACGGAACATTGCCACAGGCCTTCGCCGACATTAACGATTTCGAAACATTGCAACAGGCGCTTGGCAATTCTTTTACCGTGATGGCCGCGCAAAAGAGCGATCTTTCCTCGCGTGAGCAGTCGCTTGAGACACAGAACGAGCAGGAAAGCGCGCTTCTCCAGGCGCAAAAGGCGCAGGAATCATCGCTCCAAGACACTGAAACGCAGAAGCAAAATCTTGTCACCGAGACGAAAGGGCAGGAGTCTGTCTATCAGCAAATAATCGCCAATCAGCAGCAAAATGCGGCTCAAATAGAGGAGGCGCTCTTTTCATTACGCGGCATATCCACTTCAGTCTCGTTCGGCGACATCTACAATTACGCGAAAGCAGCGAACGCTACGACCGGTGTGCCGCCTGCGTTCATCATGGGTATTCTTTCGGAGGAAAGCGATCTGGGACAGAACGTTGGCAATTGTTCGTACACGACCGCGATGAATCCGACCAATATTCCGACGTATCTCGCGATCATGCAGCAGCTTGGGCTTGATCCGAATTCCGAAAAAGTCTCCTGCAAGCCTTCCTATGGCTGGGGCGGCGCAATGGGCCCGGCACAATTTATTCCGAACACATGGAAGCTCTATCAAAACCGTGTCGCTTCTGCGAGCGGCCAGAATCCACCCAATCCGTGGGACCCGCGCACCGCAACCTTCGCCACCGCTCTCTATATGCAAGATCTCGGCGCGGCCGCGGGTACGACCGCTGCGGAGAGGACGGCGGCGCTCAAATATTTCGCTGGCGGCAGTTGGCAGAATCCATCGTTCGCGTTCTACGGGAATGACGTGCTCTGTCTCACCCAAAAAATGCAGCAGCAGATAGACGTCATTAACGGCGACTCGACCTCGGGAGCGATGATCAGCTGTTAGATTGCAATCGGGGCTTCTTTTTTGTATAGTGCAGCGCATGAAAAAAGACCTGCACCCGGAAAGCTACCGGAGCGTCATTTTCGAGGATGTGACCGCTGGTCGCAGATTTCTCATTGGTTCTACCATCGAATCTGGCAAAACCGATAAGTGGGAAGACGGGAAGGAGTATCCGCTCGTGCAAGTCGAAATTTCTTCGGCTTCGCATCCCTTTTACACTGGTCACTCGAAGATCGTCGACACTGCTGGTCGTGTCGAGAAGTTCCGCGCGCGCGTCGCGGCCAAAAAGCCGAAAGGCAAGAAGTAACTTCGCAAGCTTCAGCCTTGTACTTTTTGCCGTTGCTGTCCGGGCATACTGGACCAGCGCTCCCTCTTGGCTCGTCAGCCTGCGAGAGACAGCAAAAAGCACAAGCCAGAAGCTCGCTCTTACGGTAGAATTTTCTTATGTCCGATAAAAACATACAACCCGAAGATTACGCGGACGACCACCGTGTCTCCTATCTCGTGCAAGAGTGGAATCGCCTTTCGCAGGCGGAAAAGGATTCGCAGGAATTGATAGAGGTAGACCCAACGATGAAAGAGCTCGCTGAGAAGGAAATTAGCGAAATTGACGAGCAGAAGAAAGTGCTGATGGAACAAATGGAAAAGATCGTCGGCGGCGATTCCGAGCGCGAGTGGCCCAATGAGATTGTTATTGAGGTGCGAGCGGGCGTGGGCGGCGATGAAGCTTCACTTTTTGCGGAAGAGTTGGCTCAGATGTACGTGAAATATGCTCAGACAAAGGGTTGGTCGGCGAAAGGGTTGGACGAATCTCGTGCCGCACTCGGCGGTTACAAGGAAGCGCAATTTGAAATTAAAGGGCCAGATTGCTATCGCAAGCTCCGATATGAGACAGGAGTGCATCGCGTGCAGCGTGTGCCGGCAACAGAAAAAGCCGGTCGTATTCACACCTCGACCGCGTCCGTCGCGATTTTGCCCATCTACAAACGCTCGAAGCTCGAGATAAATCCGAGCGACCTTGAGGTAGAAACCTCGCGCTCTGGCGGCGCAGGCGGACAGAACGTCAACAAGGTTGAAACGGCGGTGCGCATCATTCACAAGCCGACCGGCCTCGATGTGCGCTGTACGTCGGAACGCTCGCAGGCGCAGAACAAAGAGAAGGCGATGACGCTGCTCATTTCCAGATTGCAGCAATTGCAGGATGAAAAAGAAGACCGCGAGCGTGCGGCCGATCGCAAGGCACAAGTCGGCACCGGCGACCGCTCCGAAAAGATCCGCACCTATAATTTTCCGCAGGATCGTGTGACCGACCACCGCATCAAGGAGTCATGGTCGAACGTGCCGAAAATAATGAACGGCGCTATCGAACCTATCCTCGAAGCGGTCGCGAAGGCCGAAGCTGCTTAATATCCGTACGCGCGGGACGGCAAAGAAAGTTTTTTCGCTTCCGCCTATCGTTCGGGTCGAAAAACCTTTCTTTGCCGTCCCGCGCTTGCGAGTACAGGCAGATTTTGCTACTATCTCCCGACTTATGTCAGTTCAAGACGTTCAAGAACTTTACGACGCCGGGGCGCATTTCGCGTGCCTGCGTGCCCACCGACACCCCACCGCCGCCCCGTTCCTTTTTTCGACCCGCGACAGGAACGACATTTTCAACCTTGAAGAGACCAGAAAGCGCCTCGATGCGGCACGGGTGTTCGCTGCGTCGGTAGCGGGGACGGGCAAGGCTGTCCTTTTCGTAGGCGGAAAGCCTGAGGCACAGGCTGCTATCGAATCCGGTGCTGCGCGCGCGGGACAACCGTATGTCGCTGGCCGCTGGATCGGTGGATCACTCACGAATTTCAAGATCATCCGCAAGCGCATCGACCGCCTCTTGCAGCTCGAAAAGGAGCGCCAGTCCGGCGAGCTTGATAAATACACGAAGCGCGAACGTCTCATGATCGACCGCGAGATCGTGGAATTACGCGCACGTTTCGGCGGCCTTGTTTCATTAACAGAGCTCCCGGCAGCACTCTTCGTCGTCGATTCTCGACACGAGGAAACAGCGGTTGCAGAAGCCAATCAACTCAAAATCCCTGTCATCGCACTCTCAAGCTCCGACTGCGACTTTTCGAAAGCTCGTTTCCCGATCCCAGGCAACGACACTTCCATTCGCTCCATCCGCCTCGTCGTTGATGAGATAGTCGCCGCGTGCCTCGAGGGAAAGAAAGTGCCGTCTGGTAAATAATTATCCAAAAGCGGCAAGAGTGCTTGCCACGAGTTCCTTTATCGTTGATACTTACCGAAATTCGTATGGAAATAACGACAGAGATGGTGAAAGAGTTGCGCGATCAGACAGGCGTTTCCATCATGCAATGCAAAAAAGCACTGCAGGAAGCAGGTGGCGACATGGAGAAGGCAAAGATAATCTTGCGCAAACAGAGCTCTTCGATCGCGGGAAAGAAAGCTGACCGCGCGCTCGGCGCGGGCGTTGCCTCTGCATACATCCACGCGGGTGGGCAGGTGCTTGGTGCCGTCGTTTTAGGTTGCGAAACAGATTTCGTTTCCAAAAATGAAGAATTCGGCAAACTCGCATACTCGATCGCGATGCACGTCGCGGCGCTCGACCCGATATTCCGCTCGCGCGAGGATGTGGTGGAGAGCGACCTTAAAGCTGCACGCGAAGTCTTTGCTGATGAAGTAAAGAATGTTCCGGAAAATGCTCGTGAGAAAGCATTGGAAGGGAAGCTCGAAAGCTTTCTCAAAGAGCGTGTCCTTCTCGATCAACCGTTCGTGAAAGACCCGAACGTCACCGTGCGCGAATTGATCGAATCTCACATCCAGAAATTTGGAGAGAAGATAGAGGTCGTGCGCTTCGAGCGTCTCTCGGTACGCTAATCCTATGGTGACGACCATGATCATCGTGTTCTTCCTCGCACTCATCGGCATCGTCGCACTTTTCACATTGAAGCGTTGGGAGCTCGCGCGCGAGCGAGTACTTTTTCCATCGTTTCGCACACGCGCGGATTCCGAAGCGCTTCATCTCAAGGATCTTCTTACAGCAGCAAAAAAAGACGCTGAAAATCTCCCGCCACTTCTTCTTTTTGCAGCGCAAAACGTCGTCCACGGCATGGCGGTCGACGCCGGACACATCGCGCACTGGTTGGGCGCACAGTCGCATCGTCTAGCTGATTCTGTCTCACACAAGCGCAACTTCGAACGAGGTCAAACCAAGTCGGAATTCCTCAAGAAAGTGAGTGAACACAAGAATGGCAATGCGGATGGCGACGACACAACATCGACCGTATAATCCCGGAAGCATCGTTCTTGTGCAGTAAGTCTTGCCGCCTTAGCTCAGTTGGTAGAGCAACTCTTTTGTAAAGAGAAGGTCCCCAGTTCAAGTCTGGGAGGCGGCTCCGAAATAAAATCCGGCCGAAAGGCCGGTATTTTATTTACGGAGCCGCCTCCCAACCAATTGCCGGCGAAGCCCACGCGAACCATCAGCCAACTCCAACTGAATCGACACCGAGCACGGTATTTTATTTACGGAGCCGCCCCCCAACCAATTGCCGGCGAAGCCCAAGGTAATTATTTCGTTGACGTAGCAGCAGTCGAAGTCGCACTCTTTTGCAATGTCGCAAGCTGAGGCAAAACCTTTTGGATAGCAGTGAGCGATTGGAAGCCGTAGTAGGTTTTGCCATTGATGACGAGTGCCGGAAGATCGTATTTCACATTGTCGATGGAAATGAGGGTTTGCAAGGCACCCACCTGGAGGTTGTAGTCAAAAGAGTAGACGCGAAGATCGGGGTATTGCTGTGAGAGCGCGGTCAATACATCGCCCTGCTCCTCACAGTTATTGGCGCAATCACCATTGTTGGAATAGAAGTAGAGAATGAAAACGGGCTTGGTCCCGCATTTTTGCGCGAGCTCCTGCACCGCGAGGTAATCTTTTATCTCAAGGAGTGAGTAGGTGCTCTTCAGGCGCGTGATCTCGGCCTGGTTACCACCCTGCGCCTCGAGGTAGGAAAGCTCGCTTCCGAGCGCCGTCATTTCGCTCGGCGCAAGATCAGTTTCGCTCACATCGGAACACGAGTGCTCCTGTAAAAGATCGAACTGGGTTTCGGTCGAAAGTATCTGCGTCGAGATGTCATCTTCGGTCGTTTGGATATCCTGGATGCGCTGGTTATTGAAATAATTCGACGCGTACAGTGCGGTCGCAAAAATAAGCGCGGTGATGAGAAAAGCAACGAGGTAGCTGCCCCAGCGCGCGCGTGTCGTGTTGACCACCGGATCCATATGTTACCGCCAACGCACGCCCGTCTTGAATATCGCGCGTACGACAGCTGTGCCGAGCCACAGCGGAACCAGGAAGCTATAGAAAATGACGAAAAGAGGCGTGCCGATAGGCAAGCTGCGCTTGCCCGTGCCGATGAACGTGCCAGTGCCAACCAGGATGAGGATTAGTGCGACTGCGAACCATACCAAAAACCACATCATGCTGGTGTTGATATAGAAAAAACTAAAACCAAAATGCGGAAGAACGCCGGTCACTTCGTATTTTACTATCTCGTGGATCACTGCCTGACCCAACTCAAAAGCGATACGGAAGAAAAAGTAAATTCCTGCGCCAATCGAAATGAGCGCGCAGGGCAACACGATGATGCTCAGGTTGCCGTAGGTGCGATTGCCGATCATGTGGCGGTAATCAACGGCATTGCGCAACCAGCCGTAGGTCCAGCGAACTCGCTGGTTGAAGAGCGATTTGAGCGTGCGAGGGATTCCCGTGTGCACGATCGCGCGCGGGGCGTTGGCGATAAGGAATCCATGCGATTGCATGCGTAGCGCCATTTCCATGTCTTCGGTCGAGTGACCGTAGCGCCAGCCACCGAGCTCTCGCACGACGCTTGCGCGGAAGATGGAGAACGGGCCTGGCGTAATGAACGCGCTGCCAAGCGCCGCGAGCATGAAGCGATTGAAAACAGAGAGTCGATATTCCACATTTTGCATGTGCTGGAGCATGTTGCGTGTTTCTTTGACATGGATGCCGGGCGTTACAGCCGAGACAGCATTGTTTTCGAAGACCGGTACGACACGCAGCAGACCGTCTTTGGCTACGGTCGAGTCTGCATCTAAACAACCGATGAGGTCAGCATTCGTGTGCAAGAGCGCGAAGTTCATCGCTGTGTGTTTGCCGCCATTCTCTTTGTGGAAGACACGCACGCGCGAATCAGTTTCAAATTCCTTTGCGACTGAATAGGTCGCGTCGCGAGAACCATCGTCGACGACGAGGATCTCAAGTTTGTCTTTGGGATAATCGAGTGCGATGAGCGACATTATGGTCGCGCTCACACTCTTTTCTTCGTTGTAGCAAGGAACGACGATGGCGACGGTGGGGTAGGAGATAAGCGAAATCGCACCACTTTGTGTGGTCTGTCGCACGAAACGTCGCTCCAAGAAAGCCACAAGCAAAAAGACCTCGAAGTAGAGGGAAATGAAAAGAAGCGAATAGGTTATCCCCGTCAGCATGATTCGGGGGATTATAGCAAAAAAGCTCGGTTTTGTAAGCTTGAAAGTGAAGCTATACTAGCAGAATGCCACGAGGTCACCTGCATCCGATATCTTCGCTCATTCGTGAGGCGAACCAAATATTTTCTCGCATGGGTTTCACCTTCGCCGAAGGTCCTCTGGTCGAGACGGAATGGTACAACTTCGACGCTTTGAATGTGCCCAAAGACCATCCCGCGCGCGATATGCAGGACACTTTTTTCATTAAAGACGAGCCGAACATGGTATTGCGTACGCATACGTCTCCGGTCCAGCTGCGCTACATGGAGGCGCAAAAGAAAATGGGAGTAGAGCCGCCGTACCGAGTCATCGTGCCCGGCAAGGTCTTCCGCAACGAAGCCACCGACATGACGCACGAGGCGGAATTTTTTCAGATAGAGGGATTGGCGGTCGGTGAGGATGTAACACTTGCAAACCTGAAGGGGACGCTCGACCGTTTCTTTCGAGAATTGTTCAAGGGGGCGAATGTCGAGACGCGATTTCGCCCAAGCTACTTTCCGTTCGTAGAACCTGGCGTCGAAGTCGACATGCGTTTGGTCGGACCGAACGCGCCTGAGAAACTTCGCGACCGCTGGATAGAAATGATGGGCGCAGGCATGGTGCATCCGAGCGTCTTAAAGAACGCGGGCGTTGATCCTGAAAAATACCAAGGCTTCGCCTTCGGCATGGGCCTCGATCGCCTCGCACTTTTGCGTTGGGGCATCGACGACGTGCGATTGATGCACTCTGCGGACCTGCGGTTCGTGAACCAATTTTAAGCATATGAAGATTTCCAGAGAATGGTTGCAGACGTATTTCGAACAGCCGCTACCGGATGCGCACTCGCTTGGTGAAGTCCTCACGTTCCATGCATTCGAGATCGAGGGTATCGAGAACGGCATCCTTGATGTGAAGGTCACACCGAATCGCGGACACGATTGCCTCTGTCATCGCGGAATCGCAAAAGAATTGTCGGCCATTTTGACTGTGCCAATGAAATTCGATCCGCTTCGCGACCCTGTCTCTTTGGAGACGACCGATACCGTATCGATCCAAATACAAGAGCCGGCCCTTTGCTCGCGTTACATTGCAGGACACATCCGCGGTGTGAAAGTAGGACCCTCGCCCGAATGGCTCAAAGACTTTCTGGAATCGATAGGGCAAAGAAGCATCAATAACGTTGTCGATGCTACGAACTACGTCATGTTCAATCTCGGGCAGCCGCTGCATGCATTCGACGCGGGCGAACTTTCAGAGCGGGACGGCAAGTACGCGATCGCGGTGCGGAAGGCAAAAGCGGGTGAGCGTATGGTTGCGCTCGATGGCAAGGAATATACACTCTCGGATTCAATGCTTCTCATTGTCGACGGTCACACCGACATGTCGATAGGCATCGCGGGAGTGAAAGGCGGCGCGCCCGCGGCTATCAACGAAGAAACGGAGAACATCGTCATCGAATCAGCCAACTTCGATGGCGTTTCGGTGCGGCGCACGGCTCAAGCGTTAAAACTGCGCACGGATGCGTCGAGTAGATTTGAACAAGTGCTTTCACCCGAACTCGCGGCCTACGGCATGAAAATGGTCACGGATATGATAGTGCAGCTTGCGGGCGGCGAGATCGTAGGCTTTGCCGACGACTACGAACAAATACAGCAAAAGCAGAACGTTGCAGTCTCGCTCGCAAAGATCAATCGCGTGCTCGGCACAAAACTGCATGAGAGTGACGTCGAAGACGCGTTCGCTCGTTTGCAGTTCGCGTATGCAAAAGAGGGCGACGTGTTCAATGTATTCGTTCCGTTCGAGCGTCTCGATCTCGCTGCCTCCGAAGATCTCGTCGAAGAGGTAGCGCGCATAATTGGGTACGACAAGGTTCCTTCGATCGAGATGTCTGCCTTCCCGAAAAAGCCGGAGGTGAACGCGAATTTCTATTCTGCCGAAGTCGCACGAGAAGAATTGCTTTCCAAAGATTACTCCGAGGTTTTTACGAGCGTCTTTGCGGAAAAGGGAGATCGCATTGTGGCCAACAAGATCGATGGCATGGCGCCGTATTTGCGCTCGACATTGCTCGATGGATTGAAGAGTGCGTATGACAGGAACGTTCGCACCAAGGAATTGCTTGGACTAAAGTATGTACGAATCTTTGAAATAGGCGCCGTGTGGCAAAAGGGGAACGAGACGATGATGCTCGGCATTGCAGATGAAACGGGTATTCGCGAAGAGCCGCTCAAGATTTCCTATGGGTCGAGCGAGTATCAAGAATTGCCGACCTCAAGCGCGACCCGCTACCAACCATTTTCGAGATATCCCTTCATCGTGCGTGACATTGCGATGTGGGTACCGAAAAATACGGAATCGTTCACCGAGGTCGTTCGCATATTCGGCGACCACTCACAAGGGCTTTTGCGCCACGTCGATCTCTTCGACCAATTCCAAAAAGACGAACGTGTTTCGTATGCGTTCCATCTCGTATTTCAATCGTTTGACAGGACCCTCACCGACATCGAAGTAAACGCAATCATGAAAAACATAACCGACGCGGTTGCGGCGAAGGGATTTGAGGTGCGATAAAAGATTTGCCCGGGCTTTTGGCCCGGGCAAATTGTTTTCCAAGAAAGTTACAGCGATACCCGTCGCTGTCTGCGACTTTTCGTTGGAGCACGGCTGATGCTTTGTAGAAGATCTTGCTGCAGACGACCTTGCCGCCCAATCGCAGTGCACGCAATTGAGCGACTGACATCCCCAGCTTTGAGAGTTTATCGTTCGTGTACCACGCCGAATCATTCGGCGATTGGATATGAACTTCGCCATAGAGATGTTCGGACACCTTCACCGGCTGTGTGTAGCTCGTGATCAGGTAGACCTCCGACGGTGAGGTGATCGTGGTGGTGACGAAAACGTCGTATAAGACGAACAAGGCGATAGGCACCGATAGGATTATTGCCAATGCTCGTAACAAGCTCAGTGGGCTGTGAGACAGAGAAAGTGTGTTCACGGCATTCCCTCCATACGGCTCCTAATGGCCGTTTCCATATGCACTCTACACCTGTTTTGGGGCTAGGCAAACGGTACGGAATTTGCTATACTAAATGCACAAAACATGGCTAAAACAAAGGGAGATATGGTCAAGAAAACAGCCCCCCAATCAGTCAAAAAGGCAGGGGGTTCTTCATACGGTGCTGGTGACATCACCGTGCTCGAAGGACTGGAAGCGGTGCGTCGTCGACCGGGCATGTATATCGGTACGACAGACACGTCCGGGTTGCACCATTTGATCTGGGAAGTCTTCGACAACTCACGCGACGAAGCGATGGGCGGCTTCGCAAATGACATCGAGGTTGCACTTTTGTCCCACGGTTCGGTACGCGTTGCCGACAACGGCCGCGGTATTCCCGTCGAGATTCACCCAAAAACAAAAGTTTCAACGCTGGAGACTGTCATGACGATGCTGCACGCCGGAGGCAAATTCGGGGGCGATGGCTACAAAGTTTCGGGAGGGTTGCATGGTGTCGGTGTTTCCGTCGTCAACGCACTCTCGACCGTTGTGCGCGCCGAAGTGCACCGCGATGGCGGCAAGTACGAGCAGTCATATAAAAACGGCGGCAAGCCGGTAGGCAAAACAAAAAAGCTCGCAAGCTCGGACAAAACAGGCACCATCATTTCGTTTACGCCCGATCCATCCATTTTTCCCGACAGGCAATTTAACTGGGACACTATCGTTTCGCACTTGCGTCAGCAGGCGTATCTCGTGCGCGGTCTGCGCATTTCCATTCTTGACCTGCGCAACGTCAAGGATGTCGACGATGTCGGTGTTTTCTACATGCGCGAGCTCGGTGTTGATGCGCCGTCGGTTACCTTTTACTTCGAAGGTGGGTTGCGCTCGCTCGTTTCCTTCCAAAACCGCCACCTCGAGCCCATCCAGAAAAACGTGTTCTATGTCGACAAAGAGGAGAATGGCGTACAAGTGGAAGTTGCACTGCAATATGTGGACGACATCACTTCACGTCTCTCAGCGTTCGCAAATAATATTTACAACGCCGAAGGAGGCATGCACATAACGGGCTTCAAGACCGCGCTCACGCGCACACTCAATACCGTTAATAAAGGAGACAGCTTCACCGGTGAGGATGTACTGGAAGGAATTACAGCGGTCGTATCCGTGAAAATGCGCGAAGTACAGTTCGAGGGCCAAACGAAAGGGAAATTGGGTTCGGTGGAAGCTCGCGGTGCGACCGAAAGCGTTTTTGGTGAAGCATTCTCAGCATTCCTCGAAGAACATCCGGATGAGGCGCGCTCCATCATCGGCAAAGTGACGCTCGCGATGAAGGCACGCAAAGCGGCCAAGGCCGCCAAAGATTCCATCATGCGCAAAGGTGCACTCGACGGCATGACGTTGCCGGGCAAGCTCGCAGACTGCCAGACCAAGCTCGCAGAAGAGGCAGAACTTTTTATCGTGGAGGGAGACTCCGCAGGAGGCACCGCAAAGACCGGGCGCGACCGTCGCATCCAAGCGGTCCTTCCGCTCCGTGGCAAGATCCTCAACATCGAGCGCGCTCGCTTGGATAAGATGCTTGCCAGCGAACAGATAAAGAATCTCGTCGTTGCACTCGGCACGGCGATCGGCGATATTTTCGACATCAGCAAACTGCGGTACCACAAACTCATCATTGCGACCGATGCCGACGTGGACGGCGCACACATCCGAACGCTCTTACTCACGCTCTTCTATCGTCACTTCCGCCCTGTCATCGACGGCGGATTCCTCTACATCGCTCAGCCACCGCTTTTCAAGGTACGTAAAGGAAAGGAGATCGCATATGCTTACAGCGACGAAGAGCGCATCAAGCTCGTCGGCAAAGACATTCCGATAGAAAGCGAAGGGGAGGTAGAATCAGAGGACTTGGTAGAAGCAGCTGAAACGGAAGCGCGCGAGAAGGTGAAGAAAGCTCCGAAGATATCAGTGCAGCGTTACAAAGGTTTGGGTGAAATGAATTCCGAAGAGCTTTGGGAAACCACGATGGATCCCTCGCGAAGAATATTGAAACAGGTCGCGATCGAAGACGCGCAAGAAGCGGACTTGGTATTCGACATGCTCATGGGCACCGACGTGCCCGCGCGTAAGTCGTTCATCCAATCGCACGCGAGAGAGGCCAATATTGATATTTAAGCTATTGCGCGGTTATCCCGCCACGGTGTATTTTGCCGTCGGGGTATTTTTCTGCTGAAAAATCCCACTCCCTCTCGCACCGACGTGCTCCGAGAGACGGCAAAATACACCGGACGGGACTCCCTGAATCTTTATTTAGTACGTGTAGGTCGGATACTGCGTGTACGGCGCTGGAGCGTAGGTGTTGTAGTTGTAATTATTGTACGGCGCGTTGAGTTGTATCGAAGCATAGTTGTTCGAGGGGTTTGCGTCGTTCGTAGAAATGCTGACCGAGAACATACCGCCACCGGCTTGCACGTCGGTGAAGCGCAGCGTGCTCGTAATGTGATCACCCGGAGCAAGCGACGCTTGGAGCGGGGATTGGTATGGGTAGGGCTGTGCGGTCGGAAGCTGTGCCGTGAAGTAGTAGTTGCCGCTCGCAGAGCCACCGATGTTGGCGATGTCGAACGTAACAACTCCGGCGCCAGTCGTGTCAACGTTGCTTGAGACGATGCGCACCGAGAGATCTGCGGGGCCAGAATATTGCGGAGCTGTGTAAGTCGGACCGGAAGGTTTCGGAGCGGTCTTTACCGGAGTCGGTTTCGCGGCTGGGTTTATGACCATGGTCGCGTCACCCTGCACCTCTGAACCGTTCTTGCTCGGGATGAAAACGATGGAAACGGTATCGGTCGCAGCTGAAGTCGCGGAAAGCACAGGTGTGAGCGTCAGCGAGTTGCTGGCGTTTCCGACCGTATAGGCGCTGCCGCAAGGAATTGAAGTCATCGAAGATGTCGCACCTTTTGTTTCAAAGGAGAGACCGTTCTGGCACTGGTACAAAAATGCGTAGCTGCCTTGCGTGCTCGGCGTGTAGTTCCAAGAAACGACGACCGGTTGTCCGGACGACGCTTCTGCAGGTGCCGTGACCTCTATCGTAGGTGCCGTGTGTTTCGAAAAGAGGGAAGACGAGACCAGCGAAACGAGGTGAATGAAGCCCCACAAGATGATGATGAAAAGAATGGCAAACCCGATTATCGTGAGGATATCGGTGAGAAGGCTCGACGTACGACTCTCGTCGTGGGTCTCAGTTTTCTCAACGGTCGTGGTGGTTGTTTGTTGCGTTTCGGTCATAGATATAGGGCTAAAAGTATGGTCGGCATATTCTCATAGGTATTTCATCTTGTCAAGGAGGGGTATTGACAAGAAGCACATAATCATGTATTATCCTGCAATCATATGAACGCCAATTTGAAGCCAAATTCTAAGCCCCCGGTCGCTGTTTTCCTTGCGACTACAGTCGTTATGTTCGTGCTCACCTTGAGCGCCGCTGACTCCGTTGGCTTTGTACCGTGCCAGATAGACAACACCTGCAGCGACACTTCCGTCGCGCTCTCTTCGTTGCCGCAGCTCGGTGTTTCCGCAAACACGGACACATCTTCGCAAGGCACGCTTCCGACCGAGATAAAGATCCCGTCGGTCGGCATCGACCTGCCGGTACAGAACCCTTCGACGACTGATGTCGACGCACTCGACGCGCTTCTCAATAAAGGTCCGGCTCGCTACGTCAGCTCCGCCGAATTGGGAACGCAGGGCAACGTGCTCATCTTCGCGCACTCTTCGCACCTTCCCATCGTCACCAACAAGATGTTCCAGGCGTTCAACCAAATTCCCAACGTGAACCCGGGTGCTTCAATCGAGATCGACGGAGCGGATGGGAAAGCCTACCTCTACAGCGTTGATTCAGTCGTCAAAGCCGACACGCAAACCGGTGCGACCATCGACCTCTCTCCGACCCAAGGAAAAAAGCTCACGCTTGTGACCTGTGACACGCTCACCGGCACCAGCGCTCGCTTCATTCTCACCGCGCACTTCGTCGGCGTCGTCTCACAATAATTCTATGCAAATGAAAACTAAGATAACGGCAGGTCTCATCCTCGCGGCGCTCGCGAGCACCTCGCTTACCTACGCGCAAGATTGCGGTTGCTCAATTGCGAGCGCCGAGCCAATTGCGCAAGCTGTTCCCATTGCGGAAGCCACGCCGATTGCCGAGGCAACGCCTATCGCGGAAGCAGTCCCAATCGCTGAAGCTACTCAGATTGCAACGGCAGTACCGATCGGATACGCGACGCAAATTGCAGTGCCAGTCCAGATAGCTGTACCGGTTCAGATCGCAGTGCCTGTGCAAATTGCCCAGCCTGTGCAGATAGCACAGCCAGTAACCATTGCGCGCCCAGTCCAAATTGCGACGGCAGTACAAATCGCGCAGCCAGTGCAGATTGCAGTCCCTGTGCAAATCGCCCAACCCGTTACAATCGCACAGCCAGTCACCATCGCTCAGCCGACACAGATTGGTTACGCCACGACCATCGGCGTTCCTGTCGACATCGGCACGCCAGTGAAGATAGGGAAGTACTAAAGGGCGAAGCCTTGACTTTCGTCCTATTTAGAGTATAATATCAGGAGCCTAAAGATTCCTATTGTGGGAATTGGCATGGAGGAATCCAATGCGCAACACACTGTTCGCTTTCGTCCTCGCCGCTGTCGCGGCACTTTCGTTCACTGCTCCGGCTTCGGCGCAACGTTACAATCGGGCCGATCCAGGCTGCGACGTAAGCAGCGGTGGCAACTGCGGGAGACAGCGCATCGACTGGTGCAACACGATGCTACGGAGCAATCGCCGTAATCCGAACTTCATCCCGTCTGCCGAGTGCGGAGGCCAGATGCAGGGTGGCGGATTCCGGCAAGGACGCTCCAATGGCGGATATGGCGGAATGCAATCCGGTGGGCACACCGTTCATGTAACGCGTGTTGTCCACTGGCACCGTCACGAGGAGCACCAAGAAATGCACGTCTCAGCCCCGGCACCGCAGCCAATGGCTCAGCCGACGCCAGAGGATTATGCGCTCGCACGGAGGGTCTATAAGACGCTCGGAAACTGACCGATCAAGTTCTTCAATCGCAAAGAGGCGCCCCAAAAGGCGCCTTTTTTGTTTTCCACACATCGGATAACCCTGCTTGTGTCATATCAGCCCTCTGGCACAATGGCCCTATGGAGAACATGGACAATGCGTATCGAATGCGGGACGCTCACAAACGAATGAAGCAGAGCGAAGAAATGGTGCATCCAGTAACCGATGGAGAGATGGAGCTTGGCGAACACGATAGAACCCTCAGTCAGATAATGCAGGACAAAAAAGAGCAAAATAGATTCATCAATCGTTTTTGTTTTGAAAAAGACCCAGAGAGGACAAAAGAGATCGTGGAGACCTTGGCGGCTGGCACTCTTTTAACAGCCGAACAAGATACATTTCTTGAGAAAGTACACGGTGAATACAATTTGCGTCGTGCGGAGATAGAGCAAATTCGTGAAATGCTCACCCCAGAAGAAATGCAACGCATCGCGGGGCTCGACCCGCGCATACAAGAGGTCATGGGCAAGATCGGTCCCGAAAAGACCGTTGGACTTTTGGGAAAGGAATTTGAGGATCTGGCGATGTCGGACTCATCTGCTTTCAAAAAGGTGGTAAAGAATATGCGCCTCGTTGCCGACCTGCGCTCCAACCCAAAGATGGCCGAGTTCAATCGGCATGTTCAGGATACGTTGCGGAACTATGGTATACGCGAAGAAAAATATTGGGAGGCGACCGTGTCCGGCACGACTTCCGAAACACAGGGGAACCTGGACAAGCTCGTGAAAGAGCAGTATGGCTGGTTCAAAAAAGCCGTTGATTATGTTTCAAGTGGAGCGCTTTCGCATCGAGGTGGCTCAAGGTTGTATAAGAATTTCGAAGGTCAAACAGAGGCACTCGAAACGGGAGACAAATATCTAAAAGCTGTCGGCAAAGTGCTCCAGGGCACGCTCACGCCAGGCGTTCGTGAGGCGATCCAAAAAGTGATGATGGAGGGCGGAGAAGTAAAGGAGAAGAAAGTTGAAGACAATGTCACCACGATCGAAGAGTATAAACGAATTAAAGAATCGGCTGATCTTACCCCGGCTTCCATAAAGAGCCGCTACGAAAGATATGAGAAAGCCGAACTCGCCAAAAGAAAGCTCAGTATAAAGGACCGTTCAAAATTCCGAGCCGTATTGAGCGACATTGAGGATACATTCTGCGAAGAAGAAACTGATCGAAACGACAGTCGTAAATATAGGGCGAGTGGGATTTTTGGGGCTCTCCTCGCGATGCTATTTGGACCTTCTCGATCCAGGAAAGAAGTTAAAGATGGGATTAAAAGTGCTTTGAAATAATACGTATGACCCGAGAAGAATTGTTGGCGCAGATGGAGAAACTTGTGGAAGCAGGGGACACAAAAGCCTTGGAAACCTTCGCGCTTGAACACTTCAAGGAATTTCCGGAAGAAGTGCAAAGTAAACTCCTGTTTTCTTTTTTCAACGAGACTTTGGAGAAAGAAGCAGGAGATGCACAGATCACTGAAATTCAAAGACAGGGATTGGATGCACTTGAGAAGTTTTCAAAAGCAGAACCTACTCAAGAGTAAGCGTCCGCATTGACACTTGGGTTCTCCAGGTTATAGTCCGTTTTAGGTACCCCTTTTGGGGCCATCGTAAGGTTGAGTTACAACGCAAAATTGAGGAGCACGCCATGAACAGCGGTTTGAAAACGGCACTTGCCTCCCTCGGCGGGGCAGTTGTCGTCGTCTTCCTGTACTGCTTGTTACAGAACGCGGGAGTGCAGTTCCGGTCCCCGATCGCCCTTTACGGTTCGGGATGCGGCGACTGCGGCAGGGGATATAGCGCACCCCCTTACGAGTCCGACCGCGAGCTGGTTCGTCACGTCTACAAGCATCTCGGACCCTAATTAGAGCTCTCACGAGCTCTCCACACGGCGGGTAATCCCGTCGTGTTTTTTTACCCGGACCTATTTGACAAAGTCGCGATTTCAGTATATTATATTTTGAGCTTATATCAGGCATTCAGCTGAAGAAACAGGAGGGAATCGGCCATGACCGATACAGATCCACACGCTTCTCTTTGGGCGAAACTCGCCAGACATCACACGCCGCGCACACTTCAATGGCGCATCGTCCACTACGGATTCTGGTCGTCGATCATCTTCCTCGCGCTCATGGTCCTCGATGTCTTCGCGCCAGGCCTCTTCCGGTCGCACTACATGGCGATTGCCGTCGTCTATATGATTTTCCAGCTGGCGGAGGTCCTATCACGCGATGCGCTCAACTGGGCGGAAGTCCTCGAAGGATGCGGGTTCGCGCTCGCTCCTGCGATATTTTGTCTCGTCGCCCTCACGATCGATTGGCACTCGAACTATACATTGTTCACGTTGGTTGGACGTGAAGTGATGGCCGTATGGTTTTGGTTCGCCTGGATTATGTTCGCATTCGGCGTCGGGATGTCGATGAAAATCCTGTCGACACCGTTCCGTCGCAGCGAAAGTCCAGCGCCGAAATCTTGATCTTTTTAGACAGTTACCAAAGGGCGGGAACCATCCCGCCCTTTGTATTTTGGCTCTACATAAGCATATTTCATACTTGACAAAATGGATTGATTTGTTATAATCATCGCAGTTCTGTCGGAAGCACTCCGCCAGCCTCATCGCCGAGAGATTCGGCTAACAATATTGATGGAGGAATTCGAGATGTCCACAGCTACCTCTGCAGGCGAACCCGAAGAAGCTCAGGTCAACGAGTACAATCCGCTGACTCATCGTGCAATTGCGAAGCATCACATCCGCAATGCCTTCGCTGTCGTACTTCTCATCATCTGTATCGTTGCCGTTAGCAGCTATTATGCTGGCGGCGACGTGACTGTGGTGAACGGCAGAGCCGTCGTCACGGTACCGAGCCTTGAAAACTTCAAGGGGCTCGTTACCGTCAAGACGCGTCAAGGCAATGTCGTCGAAACCAAGGTCGAGCCGCCGGCACCGCCGGCATCGAATGGCAAGACTTCGACCACGACGGATGGCATCGGCGCCGAAAAGCGCATGCAGCGTACCGAGGTGGAAACCAACCGGTACGACCCGATCGACAAGCTGACTGACGCCGTTTCTAAGACCAATGAATCGGTCAAGGGTCTGGTCGGCAACGTCCAGGAACTGTCCGGTTCGGTGAAGAAGGTCGACGGTCGCGTCGATGCGCTCGGCCAGAAGGTCGATGGCATCGGCACTCGCGTCGCAGCTCTGGAGACCAAGCAAACATCTCCGTCTCCCGAGGTCGCTCCTGCGCCCAAAGCGCAGCTGTCGGTACCGGGTCCGCAAAGTTCCGCTTCGGCTTCCACGAAAGTGGCGTCCAACGTGGATAATGCGGATGCCCGTGAAGTCGTTGCCGCGGTCTCGGCCTACAAGGCCCTTGGGCCAGCTCCGAATGGCAAGGAGATTAACCGCCATCAGATCGTCCAAAGCACCTCGGAATTCAAACCGTGTGCTGATGGCAGCCAGCCGCATATCGTCGGAAAGGTCCACGAAGACGGCTATACGCACTACCGGACGAAGTGCGACTGATCTTTAAGACTGCGGGGGGCGGCCATCGCCGCTCCCCGTAAAATCTTTCATACCGTTGTACATGTCTGTCGGTTTGTGATACATCACAGGTCGACAGACCCGTACAATTCCGTACGCAGGTCGCTCGCAACCAGGGAGAATGCAAGTGGTGCGAAAGCTCTTTTACGTTGTAGCGGCAGTCATTGCCTTACTTTCTCCCGCATTTGCGGGCGAGCGTAATTGCGAAGATTGCGATCTCTACCGTCATGGTGTGCATCGTCAGGTAATTCCGACTCCGGATACGGTGTGCGTGTACTTCGTCCAGCCCAAAGCGGGGAATATCTTGCTTCGGCTCGCGTTGAAGAATGGCACGACACGCCCGTATACGAAGAAGAATGCTGGAACCACCGGATGTATACCCGTCGGACGCGACTGGCTTCGCCAGGCGACTGCGGCTTCGTATTTGTGCAACGACGTGAACCACTTCGATTATGCCCAAGAGGGAATGATCGAAGCCCTCGCGAAAAAGCCGAAGTATTCGCGCGACGTCGAAGCATGTCTCTTCGGTAAAACGAAGTGCCGCGAGATGGGCTATCCAGCCTACGAATAAATCGCCTTTTGGCGGAAAACACTGGCATCGCGGCCCCAAAACGCCGCGATGCCTCACTACTTGACATACAGCAAAACCCGTGTATAATAGCAATATTAGCAGTAGTTACAAGCAGTTATAAGCAAGCAATCACTTAATTTAATTAAACAAAATATGACTTCTAATTCCAAAGCAATGACACTCACTATCGCCCTCGCGATGGTATTTAGCGTTGCTGTTTTGCCTGCTCTTGCGTTCGCGCAGTCAGAAGATGGTGGTTGTGATTGCGATTCTGGCTTTTCTGACTACTCCGTCCCGGACTCTTCAAGCTACAGCGACTATTCTGTTCCGGACTCCTCATACTCCGACTACTCCGTCCCGGACTCTTCAAGCTACAGCGACTATTCTGTTCCGGACTCCTCATACTCCGACTACTCCGTCCCGGACTCTTCAAGCTACAGCGACTATTCTGTTCCGGACTCCACGACTCCCGACTACACCTACGACGATTACAGCACCGATGAATACGGAACTGACACCTATTCGTCCAACTACTCAACCCCGTCGTACTCCAGCTACTCAACTCCGTTCTCGATCTCCGCGCCTTCGAGCTACTACTCGGCTCCGATCTCTTACTCGCAGCCGTTCATTCAGCCGATAATCCAGCAGCAACAGCAGCAACAACAGCAGCAACAGCAACAGATCGTTCAGCCGATCACGACCAACAACACCTGCACCAACTACAGCTGCAATACAGTAACGACCATCAGCAACAGCGGTAACACGACCACGACTATCATTCCGGTCTCGCAAACTCCTGTGACCTACCCGGTGCAGTACACGTATCCGCAACAGTACAATTACAACAACTACCAGAACGTCTCTTGCTCGATTACGGCTTCGCCGAACTCGATCCAAGGCGGTCAGTACACGTACCTCTCTTGGCAGAGCAATGGTGCGACCTCCGCGAGCCTTACGAACTACGGTAACGTTGCTTCGAACGGTAGCATGAGCGTCCAGCCTTACACCTCGATGAACTACGTTCTCACGGTCTACGGTTACAACGGCCAGAGTGCGACCTGCAACACATACATCACTGTCGGCAATGCGTACCCGTCCGTTTCGCTCTCTCAGATCCCTTACACGGGCTTTGATCTCGGAGCAATGGGTGACGCGATGTACTGGGCCTTGCTCGCCATCTTCGCGCTCGCTGCTGGCTACCTCTTGGTTTACTTCAAAGGTGGCATGGGTGCCTTCGCAGGCTCGATGATCCCGGTTCGCCGCACTTCCTCGGTCGTGAAAGCCGTCGAAAAGAAAGCAGCTCCAGTTGTTGAGAAGCGCATTGAAGTCGCGACCCCGGTCAAAGCTTCGACCATCGCCTCACTTCCGGTCATGAACCAAGCTGCGCCGACGAGCGATTCCATGTCGATCGCGACAAGCGGAACTCCTCGCATCGTCATCTCTCGCAACTAATCGTTCACTAAAGTCCGCCGCCTACGCGCCGCTCCAAAGTGAAAACAAAAAACTCCCCTAATTAGGGGAGTTTTTGTTACAAGGGTGCCCCTTGAAGGGGCACCCTTGTGGGTTCGCTTTACACGTTCGCGCGTTCGCGGATACGCTCCAGCATCGGCTTTATGAAATCTGCGAGCGGAAGTGTGTGCTTGTCGGCGTTCCTATTGTTCTCGACAGTCACGGTCTTGTCGGTCATTTCCTTGTCGCCGACGACGATGAAGCAGGGGATTTTTCCAAGCTTGGTGTTGCGAATACGCTTACCGAGCGAATCGTCAGCAGAAAGTTCTGCGCGTATGCCCGCCTTCTTCAATTGCTCAAAAATATCTTGCGCGTACTCGGCGTGCTTGTCGGAAACGGGCAACACAGAGACTTGCACCGGCGAGAGCCACAGCGGCAGCGCGCCGTCGTAGTGTTCAAGGAGGACGGCGATGCAGCGCTCAAGCGAGCCAGCGATAGCGGCGTGGATCATGACAATCCGCTCTTTCTCGCCCTTTTCGTTGGTGCAGGTGAGGTCGAAGCGTTCAGGAATGTTCATGTCCAACTGGATGGTGGCGACCTGCCACTGCCTTCCAGCTGAATTGGTTGCCATGAAGTCGAGTTTGGGTCCGTAGAGAGCCGCTTCGCCAGGTCCGTCAAAGGCGTCGGCACCGCGCTCCTTCGCGATAGCGCGCAGTTCAGCTTCGGCCTTGTCCCAAATTTCAGGCGTACCGAGATATTTTTCCGGAGTCTTGGGGTCGCGGAAGGAGAGCCTCACCTGCAGCGTGAAGCCGAATGTTTTATAGAACGTATCAACGATGTCCCAAATCTTCAAGAATTCTTCTTTGACCTGGCTTGAACGACAAAATACGTGCGCATCGTCTTGGGTGATGGAGAGTACTCGCGTGAGTCCGCCGAGTTCTCCGGATTGTTCATCGCGATAGACCATGGTCGTCTCGGCGTAGCGCTGGGGCATCTCACGGTAGCTGTGCGGCTTCCTATCAAATATCTGCGTGTGATGCGGACAGTTCATCGGCTTCATCGCATACTCGCGACCTTCGCGCGAGGTTATCTTGAAAAGGTCGTCCGAGAATTTCTCCCAATGACCACTTTTTTCATAGAGTTCCTTTTTGGTGATGTGGGGAATGGTGACGCGCTCATACCCACGGCTTGCCCGCATCTCCCAAATAAATTTGTCGAGCTCATCTCGAATGACGGTACCGCGTGGTGTCCAAAGCGGGAGGCCTGAACCTACGAGCTCTGAGAACGTAAAGAGGTCGAGTTCTTTTCCAATCGTTCGATGGTCGCGTTCTTTCGGTTCGTTGCTTTCGGCCATATTCTCAAGATGATAGCAGGGAAACGCACCGCTGCAAAAAAGCGCGGCCTGTGCAGGCCGCGCTTCATTCATTTCAGACAGATCAAATTGGGTTCAATTCACACGCGCTTCGACGAAAGGCGTGTCCGACGGCATCATTCTGCCTTCTTGGCAGGCACGGTCTTCGTCGATCGGCATCAGCCAGTGGCTGAGCCTGTCGCACAGCCTCCCAGCGTATTCCCGGGGCTCCTTTGTTATCGTCCGGATGTTGCAGAGCGCCGTAACCGATTCCATCACGTAATTGTAAAGCTCAGCGTTATCGGTGTTGTCATATCGACGAACATCCGATACTGCGCGCCGTATTGCCGACAAGATTTTCAGATCCCGCGTCGCCATTTCCGACGGCGATTTTCCGATGAAATCGCGCAATGCAATGCCGCATCGCCTGATGAGTTTTGCGTCGGCGCCAGCTTCGTTATTCAGGATCTTGTCGATGTCTTTTTTCGCATTCAAGAAGTCTTGACTGGTTACCCCGAGTTCGGTCGTCATCCTGATCCCCATTTTTGGCACCTACAGCGGTGCACTGCGAACACGATAAGCGTTCATGCGTATATGTCAATTGGATTCTCCAGAAATTTGTGAGTAGTTGCGTCAGCTTCGGTGGCGTGATTAATTACTCATGGCAACGCATCCAATGAGGTGAGGCGTGGAACAAAACACCGTAATACCTGAGCAGTTCTGGTACCAAAAGTTTAAGTTCCAACGGGCACGAATACCCGGTCGCTGCAAATGCACAAAGACGTATGAGGAGATATACGTCTTGGTAGCCAACCCGGAGATGACCGTCGAAGCTATCGGCAAACAATGTGGCCTCTCGAAGCAGGGGGCTGAACAGCTGATTGATCGATATTATTTTACCGCCAGACCCAAAGAAAACAGGAAAGGTCGGTATCGTCGAAAGGCGAGATGATCTCCATGACCCCGGGCGCATTCAGCGCCCGGGGGTTCGCTTTAGAGTGCTTTCGCTCGCTCGACGACGAAGCTCGCTTCGCCGTTTCGTTCGGATATTTTTCCTTTGAGCATGACACATGCGCCTGCAGCAAAGAGCGCTTCATTTTCTTTCAAAACCCGCGGGAAGGCGACGAGTTCGATAGAGCTTGAAAGATCCGCGATGCGCGCGAAGAGCATTTTCTCGCCGTTTTTTGTGAGAATCGACTGCGTGGATTCTATGAAACCGGCGATGACGGTCTCGACACCACGAAGATTTTCTTTCGCATTTTTGATAGTTGTTTTAGCGTTCTGGAGTTTTGCGCTGTGCTTGTCGAGCGGATGCCCTGAGATGTAGAGGCCAAGAAGCTCCTTTTCCCAAGCAAGTTTTTGGTCTTGTGTCGCGGGCGCTGAGGCAGGAAGTCGGAGTGCCGCTTGCGGCGAACTGCTCGCGCCGAAGAGAGAGCCCATGTTGGTAGGTGCCTTGATGTGTTCGCGGTGGTACTCGAGCAAGAGGTCGATATTTGCAGACAAATTGCCGCGCTCTCCGAATTCGTCCAACGCTCCCGATTGGATCAGGGACTCGAGCGACTTTTTGTTCAAATTCTTGTCCGCAACGCGCGCGAGGAAATCACCAATATCTTTGTAGGGTCCTTTTTCGCGGCCTGCAATGATGGCGTCGCCCACGCCAGTGCCAAAATTCTTTATTGAATATAAGCCGAAACGGATGTTATCTTCGTCGATGACGGTGAAGGTGCCTTTGCTTTCTTGCACGTTCGGCGGCCACACCTTTATTCCCATACGTTTGCACTCGGCGACCGTTTCGGCGATCTTCTCGACGTCACCATTTTCAGCCGTGAGGAGCGCCGCCATGTAGTCGACAGGGAAGTTGGCTTTCATGTACGCGGTTTTGTAGGCGAGGTTACCGTAGCTTGCCGCATGCGCTTTGTTGAAACCGTAGGCGGCGAATGTTTCGATCTGCTCCCACAGCACTTGCGCAATAGAGGCCTTCATCCCGCGCTCGACGCAGCCTTTTAAGAACTTTTCTTTTTGTGCCTGCATTTCTGCCGGGATCTTTTTACCCATCGCTTTGCGGAATTTGTCGGCGTCGAGCCATGTGTAGCCGGCTAAGTCGATTGCGATCTGCAAGACGTCGTCTTGATAGGTGATAACGCCGAAGGAGTTCTTGAGAATCGACTCCATGCGCGGGTCGAGATATTTAACGAGCCTCGGATTATGCTTGCGCTCGATATATGCGGGAATGAAGTTCATCGGACCAGGACGATACAGGGCGACCATAGCGTTCAGGTCATGGATAGTTGTTGGTTTCAGCTCCACGAGATAGTTGGTCATCCCACCGCCAGCCATTTGGAAAACGCCAAGCGTCTCTCCGCGGGAAAGCATCTCGTATGTTTTTTTGTCGTCGAGCGGGATTGTGTCCAGATCAATGTCGACTCCTAAACGTTCTTTCACGCGCACAACAGCATCCGCCAACACAGAAAGGTTGGTGAGTCCGAGGAAGTCGAACTTGAGGAGCCCTGCATCTTCGATCGCATACATGTCGTACTGGGTAATCGTCTTACCGCCCTTGGGATCGAATTGAACGGGGGAGTAATCGGTTACGGCAGTAGGTGCAATGACAACGCCGGCGGCGTGCACGCCGACGTGTCGCGCGTTGCCTTCTATTTTACGCGCGAGGTCAAGGACCTCGCGCGCGTCCGCATCCGCGTCGTACACCTGCTTGAGTTCCGGGACCTCCTTGAGCGAGCCGTCGATCGAAACAGGGAATCCTTGTTTGCCGAACGGAATGAGTTTGGCGATCCTGTCGCCCAAGCCGTACGAATGTCCAAGCGCGCGGGCAACGTCGCGCACCGCGGCGCGTGCCATCATCGTGCCGAATGTGCCGATCTGCGCGACTTTGCCGGTGCCGTATTTTTGTCGTACGTATTCGATCAAAACGTCACGTTTGTTGTCCGCCAAGTCCATGTCGATGTCGGGCGGCGAAGGACGTTCCGGATTCAGAAAGCGCTCGAAGGGAAGATTGTATTCGAGTGGGTTTACCGTCGTGATGCCAGAAAGATATGAAACAAGTGAGCCGGCCGCTGAACCACGGGTGTTAGTAAGGATCTTTACTTCGCGAGCGTGGCGCAATAGGTCGGCCACTACGAGAAAGTAAGGCGAATAGCCCTTTTTGGTGATTATGCCGAGTTCATATTCAACGCGTCCCATGTTTTCTTTTGTTTCCGGCACATTGCGTGTTTTGAAACCGGCCATCGCAAGCGCACGTAATTCTTTGTCGTCGCTCGATCCTTCCGGGATAGGAAAATCAGGAAAGACCCACTTACCGAGATCAAGTTCGAGGTTGCACTCCTCAGCTATCTTTGCGGCGTTTGCGAGCGCCTCCGGCATATCGGCGAACAACTCCTGCATCTTTTTTTTCGGAAGGAAAGAAAAATCTCGCATGCGATATTCGCCATTCTCGCGGTCGAGCGTGCCGCCGGTCCGGATCTTATTGACGAGGTCACACGCAAGACCGTCGCCCGGCTCGAGGTAATACACATCGTGGGCGGCTACCACTTCCATATGACCCTCCTTTGCAAACGCAACGAGCGCTTTCATTTCCTTTTCGTGATCGGGAATTTCCGGGTGACGCGTAATCTCGAGGTAGCAATCTTCTTCGAATATTTTCTTGTGCCATTCCAGCGATTGCGACGCGCGGTTTTTGTCGCCGTGACGCAGCGCATAGGCAACTTCTCCGCCGTGGGAGGGGAGGATCGCGATCAACCCCTCTCGATATTTTTCGATAAGCTCGCGGTCGATGCGTGGACGATCGTAGAAACCTTCGAGGTATGAGTCCGATACGAGCTTGAGCAGATTTCTGTAGCCGATGCGGCTCTTGGCGAGCAGGATGAGCCTGCCGAGCTGGTCGTCGATCCGGTGTTCTTTGTCGTGACGCGTGCGGGGTGCCACGAAAAAATCGACGCCGATGATGGGCTGCATGTCGTTCTCCTTGCACTCTTTGTAGAAATCGATAGCTCCGTACAGGTTGCCATTGTCGGTCAGTGCGAGCGCTTTTTGACCGTCTTTTTTTGCTTGGGCGACGAGTTCTGGGATCCTTGGGAGTGCTTCGAGGAGCGAGTAGTGCGAATGGGTGTGCAAGTGGGCAAAGCCGCGCGCGTTCATACGGGCAGTATACACCGCAGGTGTTTCGGACGGACGGGGTCGGGAGAAAAATTTCCCGACCCGAACGATAGGCGGAAGCGGAAAATTTTTCTCCCGACCCCGTCCTGCCTGCTATACTTGAGAGGTGAATTGGAAGATCGGTATCGACGAAGCAGGCCGCGGCGCTCTTGCCGGACCGGTTTGCGTCGGAGCCGTCTTGTATCCCGACGATCTCAATTGGAAAGAAGCCTTCTCACTCGTTACAAAAAAAGGGAAGCCGGTGCTCCGCGACTCGAAGCAGCTCACCGGACAGCAGCGCGACATTCTTTTTGAGTACATAACAATGCACGGGCGCTTGCGTCACGCCGCCGCGTTCGTTGACGCAAAAACCATCGATGAGATTGGCATCGTGAACGCTGCGAACGAGGCTGCTGCACTCGCCATTGATGCGCTTGGCATCCGGCCCTCGCGCGTTGAGGTCTTACTCGACGCAGGACTGCGGGTGCCACGCAAATGGTCGCAAGAATCGTTCATACGGGGTGACGAGACCGTTCCCGCGATATCTTTCGCTTCCATTATCGCCAAAGTGACACGTGACAGGCTCATGGAAGATCTCGCCACTACGCACAGCGCGTACCACTTCGACCAACACAAGGGATACGGGACGGCTGATCATAGGAGGCGCATCAAAAGAGAGGGTGTATGCGAGTTGCATCGCGTGACGTTTTGCAGTCGCATTTTTGGAATTGGACGAAACATGCCTGAGCCACCGCCTTTGCGAAGAAATGTCGTCGTGGCATAGTTGCAAGTAGAGTAACCAAGAAAGGCGGGTACGCGATGTCGAGCACTCTTTATCTGATCCTTGTGGGGATTGTCGTTGCGTCCCTCGTGTACGTGCGCGCGACGATCGTTCGGAACAATAAACTCCTCTTACGCGCATATGCATACGCGGGGTATGATCTTGTGACGGTGATGGCGGGGCGAACACCATCCGCCTTCCTGCTCATCGATGCCTTACGCAACGAACAGCACCTCCTGGCGCGCCGAGCTGAACGTATTACCGAAAAGCTGAAAGCGATAAGTGCGGAGGACTCATCGTTTTTGACAAATAGTGTTTCCACATTCGAACAACTTCTCAGCTCACAGCTCAGGGAAGGGGCGACTTCTGGGGAGAAGACGTCGGCAGTCGCACTTGCAACGCGGGGGCGAATGTGCGGCAATTTAGCGGACTGGCCGGAGGATCTCATTGAGCCCATACACGCATGGTCCGACGACAGTCTCATGTGGTGCGAAGTTGTCATCAAATTCGGTCCACGGTTCTCGGAAGAAGCGCACCAAGAATACAACAAATTGCTGAATGGTTCCGTGTAGACTTAGGATGATCGGAACAGGCCGCGGCGTCAAAAGCGCTGCGGCCACCTGTTTATTTCTTCATTGCCAAATCCCGATTTCTCGCTATACTCTTGAATACTATGGTAGTACGAATGCGTCGCAATCGTTCCCAGACCGCCAAGCGGCGTTCTCATCATGGGATTAAGGGTATTCGCGTCGCCAAAGACACGGCGGGCAACCTGTACCTCTCGCACCGCGTGAATCCCGTGACCGGCATGTACAAAGGCCGCATCGTCATCGATGTTGTCGCAAAAAAACAACGTGAGGACCGACGCATGAAGCGCCGCGAGAAGAATCTCCGCGAATCAGGACAAACTACTGAACAAAAAGATAAAGAACCTGCTACATAAAATATCCAGTGCCCCCGCTCTTTATTCCTTGATCTTTAGTGAAGTATGGCAAACAGACATCTAGCCCGTTCGATCGTTCTCCAGGTCCTCTTTGAACGGGACCAAAACGGTACTATGTCACCCGATCAATGCATCGGGCGTCTTTCCGATTACTCCAAAGAGTTCGGTGCCCGTGACTCCGACATGCCGTTTATGAAGCAGCTGCTCCAGATGGCGCTCGCGAAACAAAAAGAGATCGACGAGGTCATCGTGCGCGCCGCTCCCGAGTGGCCGCTCGAAAAGATCGCTGCGATAGACCGCAACGTCCTACGCTTGGGGCTCGCGGAACTCTTATATGCAGATCGCACACAAGTTCCCGCCAAGGTCGCTATCAATGAAGCCATTGAGCTCGCAAAAACCTTCGGCAGCAATTCTTCTGGCCGATTCGTCAACGGCGTTCTCGGCGCTGTATTTATTGAGCTCGGTGAACCAGGCAAAGCCGATGGCGTGCCGCGCAAACAAGCCGCTGCAAAAGGCGGCAAGATGCCGGTCGAGGAGCTCATCGGCGCGGTGGTCTACGGGCGCGAAGCAGGTCAGGTGTATCTCGCGCTCGTGCACGATATTTTCGGCCACTGGACCCTTTCAAAGGGAAAATTGCAGCCAGATGAAAAGCATGAAGACGGCGTGCAGCGAAAGGTCAAAGAGGAGATCGGCCTGGAATGCGCCCTTGAAGAAAAATTGGGTGAGAACGAATACATCGCCAACGACTCGAATGTATCCGGCGGCAAGAAAAAACGCCACGCGACGTATTTCCTTGCAAAAGCGAAATTCTCAGACCTGAGACTGAAGCGGGAGGGTGGCCTCGACGACGCGCAGTGGTTTCCACTCGCCTCAGTGGGAGATCTCAATTTCTACGATGATATTCTTCCGGTCGTTACGCGCGCGATAAACCTGTTGGCACAGAAAGACAGGAAGTAGTATGCCGGATTTCTCAAAGTTTGAAGCAAGGATCGGGCACCAATTCAAAGACCAACGCTACTTGGAAACTGCTTTCACCCACCGCTCGTATCTGAACGAGAATCGTGAATCCGGACGCGAACACAACGAGCGATTTGAATTTCTCGGCGATGCCGTTTTGGAGCTCGTTGTTACGGAATTCCTTTTTGCAAAATATCCGGAAAAGCCCGAAGGCGACCTCACCGCGTATCGCGCCGCACTCGTCAACACGGTGTCGATTTCCGAGGCAGGGCAAAAGCTCGGCATGAATGATTTTCTTTTGCTTAGCCGCGGCGAATCGCGCGACACTGGCCGCGCACGACAAATAATCCTCGCGAATGCATTTGAAGCATTAATCGGTGCGCTCTATCTCGACCAAGGTTACGTCGCCGCAAAAGATTTCATTGCGAAGCAACTTTTCCACAAAACTGACGACGTTGTCGCACGCAGGCTTTGGCAGGACGCCAAGAGCCGCTTTCAGGAAATTGCGCAGGAGAAACTCGGCACCACACCGGCATACCAATTGCTCGACCAATCCGGCCCCGACCACGACAAGGTGTTCGTCATCGGTGCATATATCGGCAACGACAAGGTAGCGACGGGCGAAGGTCGCTCCAAGCAAGAGGCTGAACAAGCCGCGGCAGAAAAAGCTTTGACAGCGAAGGGGTGGTAGGGCAGAGTTTCGTAAGGAGGGGTGTCATGCCGAAAAAAACACGCTTACTTACAAGCACGGGACTCTCGACAGATATAATCGTCAAGTTCGAGTGCGAGATTGATCTGAATAATCCGAATATCCACGATCTCCCGAAGGACGTGGAAATCTGGATGTATACACGCGGCGGTCATGTGCGTTTGACGGCTCCCAACGGCGTTACGATCAAGCGTTCGGGGGAAATCCGCCTTAATCATACGAGCGATTTTCGGTGGCGCTCCGATATCGTCGAGCGGGTCTTTAGCGAGCACATTCAGATCTGGCCACCCGCGAAGCACTCATGGCCGGATAGTTAATCGGCAACAAGCAAAGCCCGCAACGCGGGCTTTGTTTTTTGATACAATAGAACCCAATGTTCCTCGCGCTCAAATCCATCGAACTTTCAGGGTTCAAAAGCTTCGGGAAAAAATCCGAGCTTAGTTTTCAATCGCCGATTGCTGGCATCGTCGGTCCCAACGGCTCGGGAAAATCCAATGTTGCAGAGGCGTTCCGCTTTGTGCTTGGCGAACAATCAATGAAAAGTATGCGCTCGAAGCGCGGCGAAGACCTCATTTGGGGCGGCTCACCCGCAATGCCGCGGCAAAATAGAGCGAGTGCAAAAGTTACCTTTGATAACACAAAACGTCTGCTCGATATCGACTTCAAAGAAGTGGTCGTCGAACGCGTCGTGTATCGGGATGGTCAGAATGAATACTTATTGAACGGTACGCAGGTACGGCTCAAAGATGTCATCCGACTCTTGGCGGGCGCCAACATCGGTGGTTCCGGCTACCAGATTATTTCGCAAGGTGAAGCCGACAGAATTCTGAATGCATCGCCAAAAGAGCGACGAGAGATGGTCGAGGATGCGCTTGGTCTCAAGCTCTTTCAACACAAAAAAATAGAGAGCGAACGCAAGCTCGAAGAGACAGGCGTCAATATCGAAAAGACAAAGTCGTTGCGCCGCGAGATCGCGCCTCACCTGAATTTTCTCCGACAGCAGGTTGAGCGGATAGAAAAAGCGAGGGAACTCAAAGACGAGCTCTCGCACGAGCTCAACGACTACCTCGCTCGCGAACACGCGTGGATCACACAAGAAGATGCGCGGCTTCTCGATGACGCGCATGCGCATGAGCAGGAATTGAAACAATTGACCGCACGCTTGCATGAGGCCGCTGGCAAAAAAGGCGGTGGAGTCCAGACGAAAGTCGCCGATATGCAATCGCGAGTCCGGGAACTTGAAGCGAAGCTCTCCGAGGTGCGAAAGCGTCGTGAAGAACTCGCGCGCGAACTCGGCCGCGCCGAAGGCGCGCTCGAAGCGAGCAATGTAACGGTGGAAGCAATTGTGCCGGTACCACACGTGCGCCAGTTCGTTCGCGAAGTGGACGAGACCCTTTCTTCGGCAGAACGCACAGAAGACGTCTCATCACTGCTCTCAATGGTTGCCGATGTGCGCGGACGCATCAAAGCGTTCGTCGAAGGTCTCTCCGGAACGGCTCCCGCGACCAACGAAGAAGTGCGACGCGACGTCGAACGTCTCGCGGCTTCGCTCAAACACGCTGAGGGAGAAGAAGCGAAACTCTCGACGGATGTCGACATGGCTCGTGCCGGCATCGCCCAAAGCCGCGAGCAATCCTTTGCCGCCGAACGCGAATCCGTCGAACTCGAATCAAAGATCCGTGAAGTACGCAGTAAACTCGACGCGTCGAATTCCGCGCGCGTCCAGCTGTCGGGGCTTCGGCAGCGTTTTGAAGAAGAGGTACGCGAGGGAGTTGCTTTGGTTGGAGCCGGCATTCGCGATTGGGAAAAGGAAGAGATGCCGCAGGGCGCTCTTTCGGAAGACAGAAGCGAACAGGAAAAACGCCGTCGAGGAGTCGAGCGTTTGAAAATAAAGATAGAAGAATCTGGCGTAGGGAACGGGGACGCTGTCGTAAAGGAATTCAACCAGACGAAAGAGCGTGATGGATTTTTGGCCAAGGAGTTGATAGACCTCGAATCCTCGGCGGCTTCGCTCAAAGATATAATCGTCGACCTGGAGAAGACGATTGACCTGAAATTCAGGGATGGCTTGAAGCACATTAATGAGGCGTTGAAGAACTTTTTCCAGAAGCTTTTTGGCGGAGGCGAAGCCTCACTCAAGATCGAAGAACCGCGTCGCCGTACATCAAGGGTAAACCTTGATGAGGAGGATGAGGAGGGGTTCGAAGAGGAAGAAGAACTCTACGCAGGCCTCTCGGTCTCGGTTCATTTGCCGCGCAAGAAAGTGCACGGACTCGAGGTTTTGTCCGGAGGCGAACGTGCGCTCACTTCCATCGCACTTATCTTCTCAATGTCGCAGGTGAATCCGCCACCGTTTTTGATACTCGACGAAACAGACGCGGCGCTCGACGAGGCCAACTCAAAGCGCTACGCCGACATGATACGAGAGCTTGGGCAGAAGAGTCAGCTCATTGTCATCACGCACAACCGCGCGACCATGGCTGCAGCAGGCGAACTCTACGGGGTCACGATGGGGCAGGACGGTGTTTCAAAATTGCTGTCGGTGAAACTGGAAGAAGCGGAGCGAGTTGCCAAATAGAGTATCAAGAGTAAGGTGAATTGTAGTGGTACAGCAAGGGAGAATTGTGATGACGTTCTCTGACAGACTAAGACTGAGAGTTGTTCCATCGACGCAACTATTCGATTCGCCGTTCAAGGAAAGAGTTGCGGTCATACACCGAGTTACTTACGAGGAAGTGAACTACGCGTGCGCGGTGTGGAACGGTACACAAGGCGCCATGACGCCGGTTCCAATTCGCCACCTGCGTGAAATAGCTGCCGCGGACTCTGCTGGCTTTGAGGGCCTGACAATCCCGAAGACCGAACCTGATCACAAGGCTCTGTTGTTCGGCGCGGGCCTTATCCGTACAATGGGGCGCGTCTCGTCCGTCGAAGAGCATGGCTTCCTCGCGAGTGATAAAGCTGTTGGGAGATAATATTGTACCGGCGCCCACTGCGGGGCGCCGGCCGTTGATTTTTAATGTTTATCTGTTACAGTGTCGCGACCTATGTTGAAGATACGAATGCAGCGCGTCGGGCGCATCAATCAGCCCTCATATCGCATTGTCGTTACCGAACACACCGCCTCTCCTAAGGCCGGCAAATTTGTTGAGAAACTCGGCACCTACAACCCGCACACCAAGGCGCGCGTGATCGACGAAGTACGCGTCAAATACTGGATGTCGGTTGGCGCACAGCCCTCCGCGACCGTCCACAACATGCTCGTGAGCAGCAAGATGATTTCAGGCAAAAAGATAAACGTACTTCCGAGCTACAAAGCTCCGGAAGCCCCTGCAGTCGAGGCCGTACCAGTAGAGGCGGCTCCTGCAGCTGAAGCAGCGGCAGAAACGCCGGTCGCAGAGGCCACTCCGGCCGAAGCGAAGGCAGAGTAATTTTGCTATAGTTAGCAGAGCACTATCAATAACTGCAATAACTGAAATTCTGTATGGAACGCGATCAGCAATTCTTGGAATACGTAGTGAAGGCCCTGGTGGAACACCCGGATGACGTGAAAATAACTCGCACCGTCGATGAGATGGGCGTGCTTTTGATGATGAGTGTGCACAAAGACGACATGGGCAAGGTCATCGGCCGCTCGGGGGCGACCGCGAAAGCCATTCGCACTATTTTGCGCGTCGTCGGCATGAAGAACGATGCTCGGGTCAATTTGAAAATAGAGGAGCCGGAAGGCTCCGAGCGCTCAATGGACCGCACTCCGTCAGAACCCTACAAGCGCGACACGACCGTTGATGATGTCATCAACGACTTGAAGTTGGGTCAATAAATCTCCTATGGTGCATTTTCATATCGTGACTCTGTTCCCGGAGTCTATTGAACCGTACCTCAACGCCTCCATCATCGGTAAGGCTCGAGAGAAGGGAAAAATAAAGATAACCTTTTACGACCCGAAGGATTTCACTCGTGATAAATATGGTCGCGTCGACAGACGACCGTACGGCGGCGGCCCTGGAATGGTCTTGGAGCCGGACGGCATGTTGCGCGCCGCGCAAAAGGCGATAGGGAATAAGAAAGGTGTCGAGAAGATATTTTTCTCGACCGACGGCGCACAGTTCGACGAGGCGATGGCTCAAAGGCTTTCAAAAAAGAAAGACATTGTTTTCATTTGCGGACACTACGAGGGCATTGATGCGCGCGTACAGAAAATATTGAAGGCGAAGAAAATCTCGGTCGGTCCGTACGTGCTCACGGGAGGGGAATTGCCCGCCGCGACCGTTATTGATGCGATCGCACGCTTCGTTCCCAGCGTGTTGGGGAAAGCAGAATCGCTCGAACGCTCGCGCGTTTCTTCTCCGGAAGTCTACACACGACCGGAAATCCTGGAATGGAAAGGCAAGAAGCATCGTGTGCCCAAAGTCCTTCTTTCGGGGAATCACGCAGAGATAGATAAATGGAAAAAGGGTGGGGCTTGAAACATGCGGAATAAGATGTTACAGTCGATTTAGAGCGCGTAAGCGCCACATCTGTCTCCTACCAGGGAGTTTCAAGCGATGAACAAAATGGTGAAGGCGCTCGATGCGCCGGAAGAAGTGATTATCCCCGAAGAATCGAAAACGACCCGGGAAATTGAGATTCCCGAAAGCCGGACCAGAGCAGCTGCAGCCGAAGTTCGCTTCGTCGAAGGCAAGGGCTGGAGGGCCGTTCGGCTCGATGGTCAGCCTCGGTGGTGCGATAAATTTGGCCCTCGGACGACCGTGTGAGGCTGTCATGGGGGAACTGAAAAAAGCGGGCGAACCAGCGTGTTCGCCCGCTATAATTTTAAATTTCACGATTTGCCGAATGTCTACGTTCGATGTAAAGTCCGTTCAGCCCGTGCTTAGACGCGGCCAACAGGAGAGAGTTATGAATACAAGGCAGCCCGGAACGCTCACAGAGCGTATTGATGACGAGGTTGTGATGCTCCAGCGAAATGCGCTCGTGGCAGCTGCGCCTAAGCGGGCCAGCGACGGCGTCAACTGTTCCAAATCGTCAGGTCGCTACGGCAAGGATTCGGATCCGTCGAAATACGATTTCGGTAACACGTATTCGATACCGAAGGTCGTGGTAGACGGCGTCGCCAAGAATCCCCCCGCGTAACGCTGGCTGTACAAGATGTAGCGTAAAAAGGCCCTGTGACCCAGGGCCTTTTGCTTTTCATGGAGATTTCACTTGACTCTTATTTTGAGGTCATATATACTCTGCCGACATTTGCTCTAGCTGATTGAGTTCCGGTTGCGCTTTTGAGTAAAAGAAATTTGGAGGGTTTCTTTTAAAAACGGGTGACATAACACATAAACGCATTACGGCGCGGGAGTAGCCGTGTGCAAACATATTGTATGGCGAAACAAAAAGCAGCGCGTCCGCAAAAGTTTTTCGGCAAGTTCCAGGAGCCTCTCGTGAAGCTCCCTTCTTTGGTGGAAAGTCAGATCGCATCGTTCAAGGAGTTCGTTGAAGGCGGAGCAGAGCGGGTCTTCAAGGAATTCTCTCCGATCTCTGATCACTCCGGCAAGAAGTTCGAGCTCGAGCTCGTGAAATTTTCTTTTGCCGAGCTGCGCATCGACGAGCACACCGCAAAGAGAATGAATCGCACTTACGAAGCGCCACTTTCAATGGTGGTGCGTTTGAAGAATAAAACAACTGGCGACAAAAAGGAGCAGGAAATTTTTCTCGCAGATTTCCCATGGATGACCCAGCACGGTACGTTCATCATCAACGGCGTCGAACGCATCGTTGTTCCGCAGCTCGCACGCTCCTACGGTGTTTTTTTTGAAGGCATTCCTTACAAGGGCAAGAACTACTTCGCCGCCAAGATTATTCCCGCACGTGGCGTGTGGATCGAGATCGAATCCGACCCAGACGGCGCCATCTATGTAAAGATTGACCGTAAGCGCCGCTTCCCCGTGACCTCGCTCCTTCGCGTATTGGGACTGAAGACTGATGCCGAAATGATGCAAAAATTTGGCAAGTCGACCGCTCGCGACATGATCACGACGACCCTCGCCCTCGACCACGCGAAATCGATCGAAGACGCATTCGTCGAGATATACCGAAGACTCCGCGACGGCGACATCGCAACCCCAGAGAGCGCCCGCGATCACGTTGAAGCCATTCTTTCATCGGAGCGCTACGACTTCTCCCGCGTTGGTCGTTTCCACTTCAACCGTCGCTTCGGATTGCCGACCGACGAGAAACACCTCGCTCGCTCAACACTCGACCTCGAAACGCTCGTAAAGATTGTCACGCACATCGTTGATCTCAATGCGAACCCGCACGCCGAAGCGGACGACATCGACCACCTCGGCTTCCGCCGCGTACGATTCGCAGGAGAACTTTTGGAACAACGCATGCGCGTTGGTCTTTCTCGCATGAAGCGCAACATCCAGGACCGCATGGCGATGGTTGATCCCGAAACGACGCTTCCGGTCTCCATGGTCAACCCGCGCCCCTTCCACGCTGCCATCCGCGAATTTTTCACGACCGACCAACTCTCGCAGCTCATGCAGCAATACAACGTGCTCGATGAGATCGAACACCTCCGCACACTCTCAACGCTCGGCCGCGGCGGACTCACTTCTGAACGCGCAGGTCTCGAAGTGCGCGACGTGCACTCCTCACACTACGGTCGCGTGTGTCCGATCCACACTCCTGAAGGTAAGAACATCGGACTCGTGTTGCACATGTCGCTCTACGCGCGCCCCAACGAATTCGGCATCATCGAAACTCCGTACGCCAAAGTCGCGAAGGGAAGCATCACCAAAGAAATTTCCTACTTGAACGCACTCGAAGAAGAGGATTTTGCGATCGCGCACGCAGCGACCGCTCGTGACGAGAATGGAAAGATCACCGAGAAAATGGCGGAAGTACGCATGGGCGGCAAGCCCAAGCTCGTGCGCCGCGAAGATGTCGACTTTATTGAAGTCGCTACCAACCAGCCGTTCTCCGTCGCAACGGCATTGATTCCGTTCGTCGAGAATGACGACGCCAACCGCGCATTGATGGGTTCGAACATGCAGAAACAGGCTGTCCCACTCGTAGTCCCCGAAGCGCCACTCGTTGCAACAGGCGTTGAAGCGGCAGCCGCGCGCGACTCCGGACGTCTCATCATTGCCGAAGAGGCGGGTGAGGTAACCTTTGCCGACGCGCAGATGATCAAAGTGAAAAATAACGATGGCAAAACAAAAGAATATTCTCTCGTGAACTTCATGCGCACCAACGGCTTCACGACCTTCCACCAGCGCCCTTTGGTTTCTGTTGGCGACTCTGTACGCAAGGGCGCAGTTTTGGCAGACACTTCCACGTCGGTCGGCGGGCAGCTCGCTATTGGTCAAAACATCCGCGTCGCATTTTTGCCGTGGTTTGGTGCCAACTTCGAGGACGCCATCGTCATCTCTGAACGCTTGGCAAAAGAGGCAAAATTCACCTCCATTCACATGGAAGAGTTCGTTTGCGTCGTACGCGACACCAAGCTCGGTGCCGAAGTCACGACCCATGACATTCCCAACGTTTCTGAATTCAAACTCCGTAACCTCGACGAGGACGGCATTATCCGCATCGGTGCAGAAGTACGCCCGGGCGACATCTTGGTCGGCAAAGTAACGCCGAAAGGAGAAACACAGCTCACCCCTGAAGAGCGTCTCTTGCACGCCATCTTCGGTGAGAAGGCGAAAGACGTGAAGGACACCTCCATGCGCATGGAAGGCGGCAAGCGCGGTCGCATCATCGGCGTCAAAGTCTTTTCTCGCGAAAACGGCGACCAGCTCGAGAGCGGCGTCATCAAGCGCGTGCACGTTGAAGTCGCGCAACTGCGCGCGATCTCGGTAGGCGACAAGCTCGCCGGCCGTCACGGCAACAAAGGCGTCATCTCACGTATCCTTCCCGAAGAAGACATGCCGTACGACGAAAGTGGCAATCCGGTGGACATTATATTGACGCCACTGGGTGTGCCTTCGCGTATGAACCTCGGTCAAATTTTCGAAACACACCTCGGACTCGCAGCAGAAATGCTCGGCTATCAGGCCATCGTTCCTTCGTTTGCTTCGGCGACAGAAGGTGAGATCAAAGAAGAGCTCAAGAAAGCCGGCGTCGATGAAAATGGCAAACGCAAACTTTTCGACGGTCGCACGGGCGAAGCCTTCGCGCAGCCGGTCATGGTCGGTGTCATGTACATGCTGAAGCTCCACCACATGGTGGAAGACAAGATCCACATGCGTTCGATCGGGCCCTACTCGCTCACGACCCAGCAGCCACTCGGCGGCAAAGCGCAAAACGGCGGTCAGCGCGTCGGAGAAATGGAGGTCTGGGCGTTTCTTGGCTACGGCGCGGCATATTCTTTGCGCGAAATTCTCACCATCAAATCTGACGACATCCTCGGAAGATCCGCAGCCTTCGACGCCATCGTCTCCGGCAAGCGCATCGAAGAGACCAACACCCCGGCCACGTTCAATGTTCTGGTCAGACACTTGCGCGGGCTTGGCATCGACATCGAATTCTTAGAAGGCAGCGACGTACCTCGCGCATAACTCCAATACATATATGCAACAAAAGAAAAAAGACATGATCCCAGCGGATTTCGAAGCAGTCGCAATGCGACTCGCGTCGCCCGATCGCATGCTGGATTGGAGCTATGGCGAGATCACGAAACCGGAGACCATCAACTACCGCACCCAACGACCGGAAAAGAACGGGCTTTTCGATGAGCGCGTTTTCGGTCCTGAAAAAGACTATGAATGTTACTGCGGCAAGTACCGCGGCATTCGTTTTCGCGGCATCGTTTGTGAGAAGTGTGGCGTTGAGATCACGCGCGCAATCGTCCGCCGTGAACGCATGGGCCACATCGACCTTGCAACCCCCGTCTCCCACATCTGGTTCCTCCGCGGCATTCCTTCCCGTATCGCACTTATGCTCGGTCTCTCCGCAGCTGAAGTGGAGAAGGTCGTTTACTTCGCCGGGCACATCGTTACGTCGGTCGACGAAGAAGAGCGCGCTCGCCTTTTGAAAGACCTCGAACAGGAATTCAAGACCAAGACCAATGCCGCAGCGAACGCCGACGTAAAGACCGAACTCAAAGACAAGGCGACAAAAGCGAAAAAGGAGATCGAATCCGTAGAAGTTGGCGTCGTCTTGGACGAAGCTGCGTACCACCTTTTTGCGGTCAAATACGGTGCAATGTTCCGCGCTGCTATAGGCGCTGAAGCGCTCTACGACATTCTCAAGAAGATAGACCTCGACAAGTTCGTGAAGCAAACGAAAGAGGAATACGAAACCTCCGGTGCCGCAGAGCGTGACAAGCTTCGCAAGCGCCTTTCGCTCGCCGAAAGCTTGCGTCGCGCTGGTGTGCGCCCCGAGTGGATGTTCATGACGCGTCTTCCGGTCGTTCCGCCCGCACTTCGTCCGATGGTCGCACTCGAAGGTGGCCGTCATGCATCGAGCGACCTCAACGACCTCTACCGCCGTGTCATCAACCGTAACAACCGTCTCAAACGCCTTCAGCAGATCCACGCCCCCGAAGTCATCCTGCGTAACGAAAAGCGCATCTTGCAGGAAGCCGTCGACGCATTGCTCGACAACTCCATGCGCCGCGGCGCAGGCGTTCTCGGTATCCTCGGCGGTCGCCGCCGCGCCCTCAAATCGTTGGCCGATTACCTCAAGGGTAAACACGGCTACCTCCGCCAGAACTTGCTCGGTAAACGTGTCGACTACTCTGGCCGTTCCGTCATCGTTGTCGGTCCTGAACTCGCACTCGATGAATGCGGACTTCCGAAACACATGGTCTTGGAACTCTTCCGCCCGTTCGTTATCGCGGGGCTTCTCGCGCGTGAACACGCCTACAACATTCGTGGCGCAGGCCGCTTGATCGAAGACGAGGCGCCGGAAGTGTGGCCAATTCTCGAAGAGGCTATCAAGGGCAAATACGTGCTCTTGAACCGCGCGCCGACCCTCCACCGTCAATCCATTCAGGCATTCCGACCCGTCCTCATCGAGGGCAACGCCATCCAAGTCCACCCGCTCGTATGTCCGGCCTACAACGCCGACTTCGACGGCGACGCGATGGCCGTGCACGTGCCACTTTCTGAGGCCGCGCAAATGGAAGCTGCAAAAATAATGTCCGCCAACAAGAACATTTTGAAACCGGGCTCCGGCGACGTCGTCGTTGCATCCAAGCTTCTCGACATCGTCTTGGGTTGCTACTGGATGACGAAGTCCGTCGCAGGCTTGAAAGGCGAGGGGAATGCTTTTCCTTCGACCAACGCCGCCATTACCGCGCACGACTTCAGCGCGGTCGACCTGCGCGCCAAGATCAAGGTCTTGCCGGGCGACAGCGCGAAGTACGCACAGTTCGAAGGAAAGATCTTCGAAACATCCGTCGGCAGACTTCTTTTCAACTCCGTCTTGCCGAGCGACTTCCCATTCCTCAACGAAGAAATAACCAACAAGCGCATGAACTCGCTCGTGCACCAACTCGTCACACGCTACAAACTCGACGGTATCCCAGTCATTCTCGACAAGATAAAGGCATTCGGATTCAGGTACGCGACCGAAGCCGGCGTCACGTGGTCACTCTCCGACGTCGTTGTTCCTGAGGTCAAAGCGGAAATGGTAAAGGCCGGCCGCGAAGCCGCTTCGAGAGAAGAAGACAACTACCAGCAGGGTCTTCTCACCGAAGAAGAGCGCAAGCGCATGACCATCGAGATCTGGGCGAAAGTTTCCGGTGATCTACGCAAACACGTCGTCGAAGCTCTCGACAAACAAGGTCCGGTCCACGACATGATCACTTCCGGCGCCCGTGGTAGCGTCGTTCAGCTGCACCAAATGGCCGGTATGAAAGGTCTCATCACCAACCCGCGCGGAGAGATCATCGAATTCCCGATCACGGCATCATTGAAAGAAGGCCTTACTCCCATCGAATACTTCATCTCGACCCACGGTGCTCGCAAAGGTTTGGCCGACACCGCGCTCAACACCGCGCGCGCAGGCTACCTCACGCGTCGTCTCTTCGACGTCGCGCACGACGTTGTGGTCCTCGAGGACGATTGTGGCACGCACGCAGGTGTGGTTATCGTTCGTCCGGGCAAAGAGAACATCGGAGGCTCGTTCGCGGAACGCATCTCCGGCCGTGTCCTCGCCGAGGAAGCAGGTACATTCAAACGCAATCATCTCGTCACTCGCGATGACTCGAAAGCAGTGGAGGACGACGCATCAATCAAAGAAGTCACTGTACGCTCGCCCATGACCTGCAAGGTCGCTCGAGGAGTTTGTCAGAAATGCTACGGGCTCGACATGACGACCGGAGAAATGGTCGATGTGGGTGAAGCGGTCGGCGTCATCGCCGCACAAGCTATCGGAGAACCGGGCACACAACTCACCATGCGTACCTTCCACACAGGAGGGGTCGCGAGCGCGGGTGGTGACATCACCATGGGTCTGCCGCGCGTTGAAGAGATCTTCGAAACGCGCGCACCGAAACTTCCTGCGACTATCGCACGCGTTTCTGGCGTCATTTCCGACATCGTGAAAGACGGCGACGAAATGGTCATCACCATCGTTCCCGAAACAGCTTCGACCGCGAAAACCGCGAAAGGCGTGAAGAAAGAAACGGAATACCGAGTGAGCCCATTCCGCACCATCGTCGTAAAAGTCGGCGCAAGCGTGCAAAAAGGCGACTTCCTCACCAACGGCTCTGCTGACCTCGACGAGCTCTTCGCCTTCGCAGGCAAGGAAGCGTCACAGGAATACATCATCGGAGAGATCACACGCATTTACGAATTGCAGGGTGTCTCGACCGCGCGCAAACACCTCGAGATCATCGTCAAGCAAATGTTCTCGCGTGTTTCCGTCACTACGGTGGGCGACACGGGAGTTTCTGCAGGCGACATCGTTGCCGACTTCGAATTCGAACGCATCAACAAGGTGGCAAAGGAAAGCGACAAGGAGCCAGCAAAGGGCAAACAGCTCTTGCTCGGTATCACCGAAGTCTCGCTCACGCGCGCATCCTTCCTCTCGGCAATTTCCTTCCAGAACACGCCGCGCAAATTGGCCGAAGCCGCCGTCTCTGGCTCGGTCGACCGCCTGGTCGGTCTCAAGGAGAATGTCATCATCGGTCGTCTCATTCCAGCTGGAACAGGCTTTGCAGGTTCCCAGAAGCACGAAATGATCGAGCAGATGGAAGCCGAGCTCCGCTCACAGCAGCCGGTAGATGTACCGTCGACCGAACGCACACGGGACACGGTGGAGCGATAATCATTAGCATCATGAGAGAAAAACGCGCTGCTTGAAACAGCGCGTTTTTCGTGGTACCACATTGGCTGGGACAACACACATTCGGCACTGGCCGAGGAGGAAGCAGCAATGAGCAACCTACAGGTACCGGCGACCCTCAGGCACTGGCACGGGCCATTTTTCCCTCCGCAGGTGACGACTCTTCATGCCGCATACGCGGAATGGTTCGTTGCGAGCGGTGGCTTGAACCCCCTGGTTTTGGTCAGAGCAGCTAACGGGTTGCGGCATTTCCGTCACCCAGCGACCGAGGCGACGGACGACGGTTATTTCTGGGCACGCGGACTCGTGTTCAAGATCCTGCGGCCCGGCAACGTGATCGCCGGTCTCGGCATCATCATGTTCCCGCACTGCACGGACGGCCGGAAGCAGGACGGAACGGTGACCGATCGCTCCATCGCGCTATATGCGTCGACGTCTGTGGTCACGATCGACGATCTCGAGGAGCTCGTCCGCGCGTACCACGTGCTGTTCGTTGCAGCCTCCGCCGAAGCTCTGAGGAATGAAGGATCGGCAGAACTCCAGCACGGTTAATAATAATGATTATTACCGACAACCCGGGCACCAAGCGCCCGGGTTTTCGCTTTTCCAGGTTGTTAGAGGCATAATAGCCTCGATGGCATCCTATACTGTGCAGCAGATAAAGGACCGACTTTCCATCGTGGACGTCGTATCGCAATACGTGAAGCTCGATAGGGCAGGTTCGACGCTTCGCGCGCGCTGTCCGTTCCACGCGGAGAAGACGCCGTCTTTTTTTGTATCTGCCGACCGTGGGACCTTTCATTGCTTCGGCTGCGGCGAGGGTGGCGACATTTTCACATTCGTGGAAAAGATAGAAGGCCTCGATTTCAAAGGAGCACTCAAAGTACTCGCCGATAAGGCTGGCGTCGAAATAGTGTATGAGAAGGGAGGTAAAGAAAAGAAAGACGAACGTGAACGACTTTTTGAATTATTGGAGACCGCGACGATATTCTATTCCTCGAAGCTTTCCGAAGATGCAAAGAAGTATTTGCACGAGCGTGGATTGAAAGATGCAACCATCCAAGAGTTCCGTGTAGGATTTTCCGGCGCTGGCTGGACGGATGGATGTGATTTCTTGAAGAAGAAAGGATTCACGGAAAGGGAAATCATCGAAGCCGGAGTAGGGAAGAAAGGAGATCGGGGCGCGCTCGACAAGTTCCGCAATCGCGTCATGTTCCCGATAGCTGATTCCGCTGGTCGCGTCATCGGATTTTCCGGACGCATTTTTGGAGAGAATGCTTCGCCAGAGGCTCCGAAATATCTGAATTCACCCGAAACCCCGCTCTTCCACAAGTCCCGTATTCTCTACGGTTTCGACAAGGCCAAGCTCCACATGCGGAAGCTCTCTTGTGCCGTTTTGGTCGAGGGACAGATGGATCTTTTGGCTTCACACCAGGCTGGATGGGGGAATACGGTCGCCGTTTCAGGCACCGCCTTTACCCCGGAACATGCAGCTCTTATCCGCAGAATGACCGATAATCTGGTCTTGGCGCTCGACGCCGACGAGGCAGGCATGAAAGCCGCCGGACGAGCCGCTCGTGCGGCGCTCCAGGGCGGTCTCAACGTGAAAGTCGCGCGCTTGCCAGCTGGGCTCGACCCCGCCGACCTCCTTCTCAAAGAAGGAGCCGATGCGTGGAAGAAAGCGATACGTGATTCGAAAGATATCATCACGTTCTTGCTCGACGTGCTCGAAGAGCATGCCAAAGGTCCGGATAATTTTCGTCGCTCGGTCGAAGCCGCCGTGCTGCCGTTCCTCTCCGACGTTCGTTCGCCGATAGCGCGCGAACAATATGTGCGTGAGATCGCCACGAGACTGAAAGTTTCCGAGTCGGCGGTGAACGAAGCGCTTTCTGCGGTGCCTCGCGCGCCAGAAGAGCGTCAGCAAGAACAAGCGAAAACAAAATCTCCCAAAATGGATCGTGCGCGCCAAGCGTTCGCGCTCTTGTTGTGGCAGGAGTCGCTCTTGAAACCGCTTTTGAAAACGGACGCGTTCTCGGAAGAGTTTGAGGGGATCATCGGCAGGGATGCATTTGCGAAGCTCAATGCACTGTCGGAAGAAGAAAAGGAATCACTCCGTTTCGAAGCGGAGAAAGATCATGGCAAGACGAGTTCGCTGGAATCGGATGCACGCATGCAACTGCGTGAACTTTTGCGAAGCGAGCGTCTCCCTGAAATCCACGATGCAATGCTTTCGGCGCAGGAAGCCGGCGAGGAGGCTGAAGTAAAACGTTTAAAAGCTGTGTATAACCTGTTGAAAAGCCAGATTGCACGACTTGAGGAATTAGCGTAGACTGCTTCACTTTGCTCGCGAGATGATGGTGAAATAAAGTAACCATCAAATGAGTAAGGAGAAATACACGGGTAAATAAGACTTTAGAGCAGGTTCCGCATGGCGGAGCACCGGCTCTCATGTGTTTGCATCATTTTTATGGCTTCATCCAAAAAACAGACTAAAAAGAGGATTATAAAGAGCGTGAAGCGCTCCTCCTCTTCTCGTACACCCAAACGCCGCTCGGCGTCCTCTCGCGCTGCGCGCAAAGGCGTGAAGCGCCCGACCGTTCGTTCCAAGGCGAAGTCGCTGCTTTTGCAGGGCAAGGCGCAGGTCAAAGTGGAAGCACTCATCAAACTCGGACGCGAGCGCGGCTACATTACATTCGACGAGATCCTCCGCGAGTTCCCGACCATCGAGGACAACATGTCGCTCCTCGAGGAAATGTATGAACGCTTCGGGACAGCCGGCATTGATGTGCTCGAAGGCGGCGGCATGCTCGAAGATACTTCTGCAGATTCCGTGCTCGAGCGTAAGAAGCTGCACAACCGTCGCTCCGACTCCGGCTACGACTCGGTACAGATGTATCTCCGCGAGATCGGTCAATATCCGCTCTTGAATGGTGAGCAAGAAAAGACGCTCGCCAAGCGCATCGTCGAGGGCGATGACGAAGCGCGCAGCATTCTCGCTCGCTCCAACCTCCGTCTCGTCGTTTCCATCGCCAAGAAATACGTGAACCGCTCGCCCGACCTTACGCTTCTCGACCTCATTCAGGAGGGCAACCTCGGCCTCTTCAAGGCGGTCGACAAGTTCGACTACTCGAAAGGCTTCAAATTCTCGACCTACGCCACCTGGTGGATCCGTCAGGCCATTACGCGTGCCTTGGCCGACCAGTCCCGCACTATCCGTATTCCGGTGCACATGGTGGAAACCATCGCTAAATACAAGCAAAAAGTGCGCGAGCTGTCCCAGCACCTAGGCCGCGACCCGCTTCCGGAAGAGATTGCCGCAGAAATGGGCATCGAAGTCGAGAAAATCTACACCATCCAAAAGATCAACCAGGACACCGTTTCCTTGGAATCGCCGGTAGGTGAGGATGACGACGAGCGCTCAACCCTCGGCTCTTTCATTGCCGACGAAACAATCGCATCACCCGACCAAGACGCTTCGCGCCGTATTCTCTCGGAACAAATGATGAACATTCTCGACGAGCTTTCTCCAAAGGAGCGCAAGATTTTGGAAATGCGAAACGGTCTCACTGACGAAGGCATCTGCTACACCCTCGAAGAGGTGGGCCGAGAATTCGGTGTCACGCGCGAACGTATCCGCCAGATCGAAGCCAAAGCGTTGGAACGAATCCGTTTCCACGAACGAGCGAAGCAGCTGCGAAGCTACTAATAAAAAAATGAGGCCGCCCGTAGGGCGGCCTCGCAGTTTCAGCACTGCGCATTCAAACGCGCGTGCTGATTTTCTTTTTCGAGCTCAATCGCAGCGAGCCACGCTTGCGCCGATGACTTCAACGACATCTGCGCCGGCATGAGCTCGTTCAATTCTCGCGAAACGATACGCAAGAAAGGTCCGCCTCCATTGAGAGTGTCGACGGTTTTTTTTGCCGCCGTACAGAAGGCCTCCATGCGGTTCAAAAAACGCGGATGGTCGGTTTGGAAATATACCGACATCGCGGTGCTGAACCTCCCTAGTGCCCACCCCTCAAGATTAGGATTGCCTTCGCCTACCCACGACTCAGCGTACTCGTAGTAGAGACGCAGCAACTGTCCCAGGAATGTCGGAATCCTGGATTGGAACGTCACGCTGGCCCCGTTGTCGTTCTCCTCGAGCCAGTTTGCGGCCTTGAGTAGCGCGATTATGAAGGGCGGACATGCCCGCGCGATGTTCTTATAGTTATTCGATGGCAACTGCTCAATGAACGACTCGACGATTAAGGCGCCATCGATTGAATTACCAATGATGTACGCTTCAAACACTGGAATCCAGTACTCGTCGTAGCGGTATTTATCGGCGTCGTAATTCAATAGAAGAGCCTGCGTCGACCCTGCGAAAGTTGGGTATTCCGCGAAAGTAATCGCTTGCAATATGGCCTCGTGAACGTTCTTTTTCTGCTTGCGGAGGCTTTCTCCCGAAAGTAGATGAATGACCTGTGCAACATGTGTGCGCATGATATCTCCTCCTCAGAGATGTGCGATGATCCCTCCTCGGGACCGGTTTCAAGGAGCATGCCCTTCTCAGGCGTGCCACAAAGACTATGCAGGAAATGACGAGATTCGTCAAATACTTCCACGAACCAAAAGCGGCTAAGCGTAATGATGATAGGGCAGTCGGTGCCCTAGGCGTTTTGAACGTATCTCGGTCGCTTCTGCTAATGCGTCGGCGATCTTTCTGTGGTCTTCGTCGTTCTCGAGAAATACATTTGGAATGTGTATTGTGTCGTATCCGCTCAGGTCGGAATAATGACTTCTGTTTAGGTCACTCAATATTTGCTGCGCGTTTTGATAATGCTGTTTTCCATCAACCTCAATATTTAATCGTGCGCGATGGACAACAAGATCTATGTGTTTATGACCATCCCACTTCTCAGCCTCAACGAGAACACCACGGTCTTCTAAAGACTTTTTCAGCGAGAGAGCCTGGGGCGTGCTTCTCACGTACATATATAAAAATTATAACTCAAAAAACAAAACGACCGGGCGAGGTGCCCGGCCGATAGGAGGTAAGAGCAGATGATGTTGGTCAACCGTTTTGCGAAAGCTGCTGATTGCCGCAGGTCTCGCAATTAAGGATACCGACTTCGGCTGTTGCTTGAAGCGTGAAGTTGCCGCAATCGCAGCATGCTTCGGTTGCATAACCTTTTGCGAAAGCTTCAGCGGCCTTGTCGCGCGTGGTCAGCCGGTCGTCTGCATTGTTGCCCATTGAGTGTTCTCTCTTTACTGGTTATTTCCTGCGGAGATTTTGGCAAATTCACGCCAGAAGGCATCCCACCGGCGTTGCGTCTCGCGAACACCTCGGATGCTTTTGCGGATGAAGTAGCCGACGGCGACGATAATGCACGCACCATACATGATGACCCATGGCCAATCTCAACCTGTCATATCCTCCTCCTCGGAAGGTTGCTTGCGAAACTCTATACCTCCCGGTGCAAAAATCAAACAACCGGCTCGAAGAGCCGGCTGTTTGATACTGAAATTATGGAGTTATGACGGTCGTCGTTGAGGGCTCAGGAGCAGGAGTCTTGTAGCGAGAGAGTTCGTCTTCCGCTTCGCGCTTTTGGCGTTTGATAGAGGCCATGTACATTTCGTCGCGAATGACGCTCGGCAACAAGAAGAGGAGCGTTAATACGATGCCGCACAAGAGGGTGCCGAGAATGACGATTGCGAGAGAGCCGGTGAGCTGCCACGCGAAGAAGCTCACGGTCACGACCGCAACGTTCTGGAACGCGAATATGACAGCGATAGCTCCGAGGACGATACCGATGACGAAGGAAAATAACATAGTTTAGGGATTAGCTCGTAACCTCATGAAGACGTATGAAGGACCTCTTTATTTCACCCTACGGTTTCGCAACGGAAAAGCCGCTTTCTCCGTCTCCGCTTACGGTGCCGGAGGTGGAGTCGCCGACGAAGAAGTAGAGTGGCAGGCCTTTGTAGGTGACCTGGGTCGTGCCGTCAGCGCGCGCGATGGTACTGGCTGCTCCGCTCACGCCTGCCTGCAGATTCAACTGCATGCCGGAAGGCACAGTGTAGGGCGGCCAGTTTGCGGCGCAGCCTCCGGTGCAATTAGAGACTCCAGCCGAATCTCCCGAAGAAGTATAGAGCGTCATGCCGTTGTAGGCGATGAGGTACTTTCCGACAGAGGCGTTCGAATCGATGCCAAGAGTCAAGTTTTGGCTGATGGGGGAGCCGTCGCCTGTTGAAGCTGTCGACGTAGAAGGTTGCTGGACCTGGCCGACTTGCCCTGAGTTTGTCGAAGTGGCGGCAGGTTGCCCAAGGTTGCCCTGATTTGGAGAGCCGTTGATTCCTGCGGTATTCGAAGTTGCCGGAGCCGGAGCAGGGACGGAGCTTTGCATCCAGATGTACCAACCGCCGATAACGATAATTGGAATAATGATCGCCCAAACGATATTAGATGTTTTCATTTCATGAGGATAGCATATTTGAGTCGGAGCCAACAAGAGGGGCCGCTGGTATACTGCGCCCATGGCCGCGCCGTCGAAAAGTCGTACACAACTCGAAGCCTGGAAGCGCGAAGCGGAGCAAAATCGGAACGTGTCGGAGCTTCCCATCAAATATTGGAGCCACTCTTCGCTGATGGCTCTTTTGCGTAATCCGCTCGCTTGGTACAAGCGCTACGTCGAAAAGATATACGACACACCGAGGAATCCTTCCTCTATCGTCGGGAGCGCAGCGCACCTGGCGCTGCAGCACTTTTACGGCGGCATCGCGAAAGAAGGCGCCATCGAACTCGGACTCGAATACATCAGGAAGATCCCAGATTTCGAGATTAATTTCGGCAAAGCGAAATCCAAAGCGGCGCAGAAGGCACGTCGCATCCAGATAGAAGAGGAATATGTGCAGGTGATTAATTTTTATCTCGCAAAACCCCCGAAGCACAAAGTTCTGGGAGTGGAATTCTCTGCCTTGGCTACGGTCGAAGGCTTGCCGCTTCCGATAAAAGCAGTTTCCGACCTCGTCGTTGAATCGAAGATTCAGCCGGGCGCACTCGACATCGTCGACCACAAGTTCGTCGAATCATTCAGCAAAGACAAAGCAGGGAAGACACTCTTTGTCATGCAAGCAATTTTCAATTACTACGTCGTGCGTGAGAATTTTCACAAGCCCGTGCGACGATTCATCATCTACGAGTGCAAAAAGTCTCGCAACAAAGACGGCTCCTCACAGCTCAAGCGCTACGTCATCGATTTCAAGAAATGCGACGAAGAATTTAAGGTCTTTCACCGTCTTCTGAAAGACGCGACACAGGAAATTTCCCGCCCGCGTCTGTACCTTCCGAACCCATCGGATATGTTCGAGGGCGAAAATTCATTCGATATATACCGGCTTGGCTTGCTCGGCGATTAGTATGAAGCGCAGTGCCTACTACTCGAAACCCGGTAATATCCGGAATCTCGATCTGAAGGAAGAGGAATTGCTTGAGCCGAACAGAGGAGAAGTGCAGGTGGCGGTGAAAGCTATCGGCCTCAATTTTGCCGACGCGTTTGCAGTTATCGGCCTCTACACTGCAGCCGGCTGGAAACGGTTCATTCCGGGTCTTGAATTTGCTGGTGTCGTTGAGAAAGTCGGTGAAGGCATAGGAGGATTCACGGTAGGGCAGCGCGTCATGGGCGTTACTCGTTTTGGCGCGTACACGACCGCGCTGAATGCCGATGCACGTTGTGTCGTGCCGTTTCCCAAGGATTGGAGTTTTGAGGAGGGTGCGGCGTTTCCAGTGGCAGCGTTGACCGCGTATTACGGACTCATCGACCAATGCGATCTGGAAAAAGGGGAAACGGTTCTCATTCACAGCGCGGCCGGAGGCGTCGGTGTAATGGCGAACCGCATTGCGAAGAAATTTGGTTGCTTCACGATTGGCCTCGTAGGAACCGCCGACAAGATAGATTTCTGTAAGAAGGAAGGATACGACAGAGTCATTGTGCGAAGCCGAAATTTCCGCCGCGAACTCCAAGAGGCGCTCGGTAATCGCATCTTGAACGTTGTTATGGAATGCACCGGCGGGCGATTTTTCCGCGAAAGTTTACGAGCGCTCGGCAAGTGCGGTCGCATGGCAGTTTATGGATTCGCACACTACATGCCGCGCGGCAACGGGATTCCGTATCTTTCAACCATCTGGAAATATCTAACTCGCCCGCGTGTCGACGTATTCCATTTCAACAATATTTCCGTCTCATCGTTCAATCTCATTTTCTTGGTCGAATCTACTGGAGAGGTGAAGGGGTACATGGAAAAGATAGCGGCTCTCGATTTCGGGAAGCCGTACATTTCTCAAACATATCTCTTCGAAGAATTACCGCTCGCGCTTCAGGCGCTTAAGTCGGGTACCACGGTTGGTAAAATTATCGTCCGTGCATAGCCATTCTGCGTCGTTTGCTATCTTGGCAAAGACGTTGTATAGTGCTAACTAGCAGGAGGAGTACTTGCAATGGACCTCTACGAACGATTCAAAAGCGAGCTGTTTCCCGGTTACGGTGGGGACCAGGAAGCCGCAAAGTTATTCAGCGAGATCAAGGGAAGCTATTCCGGCCCCTGTCGGCATTACCACAATCTCGGACACATCCAGAATTGCTTGAACGTCTTCGACTTCGTCGCACACGGCGCCGTGGAGAAAAAGGCCATTGTTGCCGCGATCTACTACCACGACATCGTCTACGACAGCACGGCGAAGGACAATGAGGCACGGAGTGCGGAGTTTGCGCAGGAGCGGCTGGATGAGACCGGTTTCGGAAACCCGTTCTCGGCAAAAGTCCGGAACTTGATCCTAGCGACGAAACATCTCGGAGGCCTCGACTCCTACGATGAACAAGTCATGGCCGACGTCGACCTCAGCGAACTGGCGGTCGATTACAAGACGTTCGTATCGAACACTCACAAGATTCGCAAGGAATCTTCGTGGGTCGATGCTGCGGACTTTCGGAAAGGGCGCGTAGACTTTTTCCGGAAGATGCTTGAACGGCCGTCGATCTATTACACCGAGCCGTTCCAGTTCTTGTTCGAGGCGCGGGCACGCGAAAATCTGCAACATAGCGTGGACGAGTTGACCGAGCGCTGATCGGTTTACAGTCAAATTTAAGAAGGGCGCCGTGAGGCGCCCTTTGCTTATCTGCTGCGGACTTTTAGTTTGGTCTGCTTTCCTTTATTTATCTTCGGCAATCGGATTATCAAAATGCCGTGCTTCTCGGATGCTTCCGCCATGTCGACGTCGACTTCTTCGGGAAGGAGAATGGTGCGTGAGAATGAACCCCAGTAGAGTTCGCGTTGGAAGTAGTCGTCCTCGTCGACTTCGCGTTCCTCTTGGCGCGTGCCGGTGATGGTGAGCATCTCGCGGGTGAGGGAAATGTCGACGGTGGTCGGCTGCACGCCAGCGATGAACGCTTTGACGACGATGGCTTCGGGAGTTTGATATACATCCACCGCCAACTCTCCGCCCGGTTCTTCCGGAGGCGTCCACGATTCGTCGCGCGTATTGATGTGGGCGTGACGCTCTTCGCCGGTGCCCTCGAATTTGGCGTGCGCTCCTTCGAGCTCGTCGAGATACTCGCCGTAGTTCTCGTTGCTACTGCCGGTCAGTCTCGAGAAAAATCCGGGTTTTTTCATAAGAAAATAGTACGCTGTTGATAATGAATATTAGTTGAATCTGGGCTTGAACCGCTTGACCCACTCCAAGGTGGCAAGAAGCGCGATGACGCCTCCCCATACAAAGGTGAGAACGAGGAGCGTCTCATTTGGCCCTGCGTTCAGTATAAAGAAATTGAAGGTTGCGTGCAAAAGCGAAGCGAGGATAACTCCGACGAAGACCGCGAAGCGGCGGACCCACGGCCGCCTGTCGTAGAAGGTGATCGCGAGCATGACACCGATGACAGCGGAAGCGAGGATGTGCACCAAAGTAGCTCCGACGAAGCGCAGATCGCCCGTTTGGATGGTGGAAAGCAGCGTACCGCCGCTAAGCGGGGAGAATAGGAATAAGGCGTTCTCGACGGCCGAAAACCCCAGCGCGGTCGTGACCATATACATAACTGGGTCGATAGGCTCGTCATCCTCGCGGCGCCATAAGACTAGCGTGCGCGCGGAGACGTACTTGCAGATTTCTTCGATGGTCGACCATGCGGTGAAAAGAAGCACTTGGGAAAAAATGAATGTTTGGACGTATTCTTCAATTGGGATGACCACGGCGACCATAACCATGCCGCCGAAAAACGCGAGTGCGATGAGGCGACGAGGCTCGGGATGCGCGGAATCCTCGCGAAGCCAAAACCACAGCCACGCGAGAGCCGGAAAGAATCCGGCGGCTATTGCGAGCGCGAGGCCTTGGATGTTCATGATACTGGCCACTTCGCGATCATGAGTTGGTCACTTTCCTTTTCAGGAAGTTCCTGCCAGATAGCTTCGGTTACGAAGGGCATAAAGGGATGAAGTAGTTTTAATGATACCAGGAGAACTTGGTACAAGACGGCGGAACGACTCAAGCTTGGCGCACCGCCCGCTTTGAATATCGGCTTCGATTCTTCGAGTATTTCGTCGGCGAATCGATGCCAGACGAAGTGATAGACGGAATCGGCGGCGAGGTCGAGACGGAATTCATCGATGTGCTTTGAAACTTCTGCGGCTTTGCGTTCAACTTCACGCACGAGTTCTTGGTCCACGTCGTTGAGCTCTCCTCGTTCGGGATTCTCCAGAACGAATCGTGTGATGTTCCAGACCTTGTTGGCGAAATGTTTGTAACCGCGCACACGGTCTTCGGAGAGTTTCAGATCGTTGCCCATCGAAGCGCCAATGATGAGTGAGAGGCGCGTCGCATCGGCTCCGTATTTTTCTATCATGTCGAGCGGATCGATGATGTTGTCGAGCGACTTCGACATCTTCCGGCCTTGTCCGTCGCGCACTAGGCCGTGCAGATACACCTTGCGGAAGGGAACATCACCAAGCAATGCGCCGGACATGAGGACCATGCGTGCGACCCAGAAGAAGATAATGTCGTAGCCAGTTTCGAGGACCGATGTTGGGTGATAGGTTTTCAAGTCGACGGTTTCTTCAGGCCAGCCGAGCGTGGAGAAGGTCCACAGGCCCGATGAGAACCACGTGTCGAGTACGTCGGGGTCTTGCTCCCAACCGTTTCCTTCGGGCGTTTCGCGACCAACATATATTTCGTCTCCTTTGTACCAAGCAGGAATGCGATGCCCGAACCAGATCTGGCGTGAGATGCACCAATCACGCAGGATTTTCGCCCAATGCAGGTAGATTTTCTCAAAGCGGTCCGGCATTATTGATATCTTTTTCGATTCGACGAGATCGCGCATGTGCTCCTTCATCGACTTCGTCTCTCCATTTGGGAGCTTCACTTTTTTATCAACGGCGATGAACCATTGCCGTTTGATCTGCGGCTCGATAGTGCCGCCGCCGCGAGAGTTGGTCGCCACATTGTGCATGTAGTTTTCATCGACTTTCGCGACCAGTCCTTTCTTCTGCAGTTTTTCGACAATCGCGGCGCGAGCTTTCTTTATATGTTGCCCAGCAAATTCTCCCGCGATGGGAAGTAGAATGCCGCGTTCGTCGATGACCTTTTCGATATCGAGCTTGTGTCGTTGCGCGATGTCGAAGTCGACAGCGGAGTGTGCGGGAGTAATGGTCATGACGCCGGAACCTGTCTCGATGTCGGCAGCTTCGTCCTTGATGACAGTCGCCGTTATCGGACCATTTATCCATTCGAGCTCCAGCGTTTGTCCATGTTTGTATTCTTTGTATCGCGCATCATCCGGATGCATGACCACGTACTTGTCGCCGAATTTGGTTTCCGGACGCACGGTACCAATGACGAACGGGCCATACTGGAAATAATAGAAAGGGTCTTTCTTTTCAATATATTCGATCTCGTCATCGGAAACGGTTGTCTGCAACTTCGGGTCCCAGTTGACGATGCGGTCGCCGCGGTAGATGAGTCCCATTTCGTACATGCGCACGAACGCTTCGGTGACGGCGGTGTTCCTTTTGTCGTCCATCGTATACGCGTAGCGCGACCAGTCGAGAGAAGAGCCCATCATCTTTACCTGATTGATGATGGTGGTTTTGCTTTCGTCGGTGAATTCCGTAATGCGACGCATCAACTCTTCGCGACCGATGTCGTGGCGCGTTTTCTTTTCTTTTTTATACAACGTGTCCTCAACCTTCGCCTGTGTTGCAATAGCGGCGGAATCCGTACCAGGCACCCACAGCGTTTTGTAGCCGCGCATGCGGTGGTAACGGATGAGAATATCTTCTATCGCAAGCATTGCCGCGTGTCCCATGTGCAAAGTGCCGGTGACGTTGGGTGGTGGCAAAACGATTGAGTAGCTCTCTGCATCTGCTTTTGTTACACCTTTTTCGATGCATACATCCGGGTTGGCATAGCCGCTCTCGTCCCAAAGTGTTCGAACTCGCGACTCTTGGCCCTTGTTGTCGAACGGTTTGAGGAAAATCTCAGGCGCTTTTGAAGGCTCCATGGCGCGATAATAGCATGGTAGGCGGGTTTTCTTAGGTATACTTACTCTCGTGAAAGGATTGCAGCACCTCCATTTACGTAAGCGGAAAGCAGCGGGTCTTGAGCCGTATCCTGCCCGCGATACGTGGCTCAGGTTGCTCGATCGAGTCGTGCTTGTGGTCGGTATCCTCGGACCACTTACGGCCATCCCTCAGATAATCAAGATTTACACGTTGCATAATGCGACCGGAGTTTCACTATACTCGTGGCTTCTTCCTGCCATCCTGGACGTGCCATGGGTCGTGTATGGAATTGTTCACGGCGAGAGGCCAATTTTTGTGACCTACTTGCTTTGGATAATGGCGAACCTGTTGGTCGTGATTGGGATACTCATGTACGGCGCGGGTCCGCTCTAACGCTCAAGTGAAAGATTTCCATTAGCCTGCAAATTCTCCGCTGATGCAAACTCTTTATTGAGCGCGTGGAAATATCCGGCGAGCGCTATCATGAGCGCGTTGTCGGTCGCAAGCTCCGGCGGAGGAACAAGAAGCTTCGCAGGCTCGCCTTCGTTTTGTAATGCATACGCCAGACGTTCGCGGATATAGATGTTGGCAGAAACGCCGCCGCCCACGACGAGCGTGTTGCTACCAAATTGATCGATGGCACGCATTGTTTTCTCGACGAGTACATCGGCGACAGAATCTTCGAACTCGCGCGCGAGTGCGGCTTTGTCATCAAGGCTTAAGTCCGGGTTGGCATCAACGATCTTCCGCACGGCTGTTTTAAGACCTGAAAAAGAGAAGTCTAGATTATCTTCGTGCAGCATCGGACGTGGCAAGGAGAATTCGCTTGCGCTATTTTCAGCGCGCGCAACTTTTGCGAGCTTTGAAATTTCTGGGCCGCCCGGATAGGGAAGTCCGAGAAGTCGCGCGACCTTGTCGAACGCCTCGCCCGCAGCGTCGTCTCGCGTTCGTCCGACTACTTCGTAGTTCATCCACTCGCGAGAAAGAACAAGTTCGGTGTGTCCACCAGAAATAAGAAGTGCGAGGAGCGGAAATTCGAATTCGGCGAGATGCTCTTTTTCCATGAGCGAGAGCACGACGTGCCCTTCCATATGATTCACCGCGACTATCGGAATGTTCCAGGCCAATGAAAGCGCTTTTGCGAAATTAATGCCGACCCACAGGCATGGTTCGAGGCCAGGGCCGTAAGTAACCGCGATGTGATCGATATCCGGCTTGCCGTATTTTTTGAAGAACTCCACGAGCAGCTCGAATAATTCTGCTTCGCGCGTCAGCAGTGTTTGTAACTCATTAGGTAACGGGGTTTGCCCGGACGTCGCACCAATTTGAGTGAGTACTTGTTCCAAAAGCGGCACGAGATTCTTCGCATGCTCTCGCTTTGCAAGATTCGGAAAAACACCACCGTATTGCTCGTGCAATTTCGCTTGGGAATAGAGTGCGTTGCCTAGTATCTTGAATTCAAAATCCGCTCCAAAATTCCCGTCCGCCTCGATGAGGCACACGGCTGTTTCGTCGCACGAAGTTTCAATGCCGAGGACACGCATAGGAACAGCCATTGTACGTTGAAAAACGCCAAAAAAGCTAGTATATTGAGCGCCGCCCGCGCGATTAGCTCAGTGGTAGAGCGACCCCTTGACGTGGGGTAGGTCGAGGGTTCGATCCCTTCATCGCGCACTTGGAAACCATTCGACTTACAGAAGGAAATCTCGAAGAAGCCGTTACTCGCGCGGCCGCGGTTTTGCGTGCGGGCGGCGTCACTCTATATCCGACAGATACTCTCTACGGGCTCGGCGCCGATGCTTTTTCCGATGAAGCATTTAAGAAGATCTGCTCCATCAAAGATCGCGATGAACGTCGTCCTGTCCACGCCATTTTCCCCGACCTTGCGTCGGTTGGCGCATATGCTGTCGTGTCGCCACTCGGCGAGAAACTTGCCCGCGCTTTTTTACCTGGCCCCCTCACGCTCGTTTTTGAGAAAAAGCCGGGGATAACGACCGGCATCGCCCACAACTTGCCCACCATTGGCGTGCGCATTCCACGAAATCGCTTTTGCCTGACGCTCGCGCGCGCGTTCGGGAAACCATATACAACGACAAGTGCCAACGTCAGTAACAAAGCACCTCTCGCGACGGTTGAGGAAATTTTGGCGCAGCTTGAAGATGCAACCACCTCAATTGATCTGGTGATAGATGGAGGACCGCTTTCGCCCGAGATGCGCTCCAGTGTTGTTGATGTGCGAGGAGGTGCGCCATTCATCATCCGGGAAGGCGCGATATGCAATGAGGAGATAGAGGCCGCCCTCGAAAAGGAGCTCGTTCAGTGAATTACTTTTTCTTTTCGTCCGCGGCTCGCCAGAGGTACCAAGACGCTACCGATTCGTGACCGCTCCACGGTTGCGAAATCTTCTCCATTTGTTTTTTCGTCGGGAGACTGCGTAGTTTATACGCAATCTGGAATCCTTTCTTGATAGCAAGGTCGCCGACCGGCAGAATATCTAGCCGTTGCAAGGTGAAAATAAGTAGCATGTGTGCGGTCCACTCGCCAACACCTTTCACTGCCGTAAGGTGCTCGATAATTTCTTCGCTCGACATCTTGGGGAAACGCTTTGGATCGATGGTTCCGTCCAGGCATTTGCGGGCGAGGTCGCGCACGTACTCAACCTTTTGTAGGGACAGTCCGGCACCACGCAGTTTCTTTGTGGGAATTTTAAGCAGGCCTTTCGGCGTGGGAATCTGTTTTGGAAAAAGTGCGAGCACTCGCGCGTGGATGGCGCGAGCCGCATGACCGGAAAGCTGTTGGTAGATGATTGAGCGCAAGAGCGCTTGAAAAACTCCCGGCGAATCCGCGTGATAGCGCGAGAGGTTGGGGGCGCCGTGCTTTTGTATCAGCTTCGCGAGGGCCTTGTCGCGCTTCAAGATTGAAAGTGACTTCGAGAAACTCTTCACTGATCTTTCACTCATAAATGCGGAATATGGACGGATTATCGGCTAACCTCCTATAAGGGGCACTGTACTATGAATAATAACGACAACACAGCTGGGTGGGTCATCGGTATCATCATCGTTTTGATAATTATCATCGGGGGCTGGTGGCTTATCTCTCAGCAAAATGCGGGAACCGCAACAACCACGACTTCGACGACCACAACTTCCTACTAACCGTAGTGGATTCGAAAACAAAAACAGGCCCTCTCTCGGGACCTGTTTTCGTTTATTGAATCGAATAATGAAGATTTCTTGTAAAGTGGCACATCGCATACGTGCCTTAGGCGAGTAATCCTCGACCGATATGCATCCTACTCAAGCAGCGATGAAGCACTGATTAATGCAAAATTATTTCTTCATTATCCAAAAACTAGTTCGTCTTCGGCAATGTGAACTCGACGGTTTTTCCCGTCTGAGTTAATTCCAAATACACTTGTGCGGTTTCGTTCGCGACTTCGAATTTTAGTTGTTCAGAGATCGATGTTGATTGACCCGCAGCGAGAGAAACAACATTCTCATCGATGACATCTTGTTCGCCGGTGGACCACTTCACATAGACCTTGAAGGGAATTGAGCCTCCGGTAGTGCCTGTGTCGGCGATGGTAAAGGAAAAGGGAACCAACTGCTGAGCGGCAATACTTTGTGGTAGAGCAGAAGCGTCGTTGAGCGAAATGCTCGCGCTCGGCGTTGTCGCTACTTGAGCTGGAGAAGTGTTCTGCGCAGGTGTTGGCGTATTCGAAGTACCGATATTCTGGCCCCATATTGCGTACGCAAAAAACCCGATGGGAATTAAAATGATGATGAGCAATACGCTCTTTTCCAAAAGGTTCTGGGGATTTTTCATAGTGACAACGAGAACGGCGCCTCCAGGCGCCGTTTAAGTATACTGCAACGCCACGATGCTGCCGATTGTCGTTGCGACGAGTAAGATCATGTGCTGCACTTCGCGATAGCCCAATACCTCTGGATATGGATTTGGGTATTTACAAGCATAGACCAATTGCTGCAATCCGTAGAGCGACGAGCCGAACCAGAAGATGACAACGATATTCCAGGGAAGCCAAACTTGAATTTCCCAGAACGATATTGCCAGTCCCGCACAGGCGAATACGGCCCAGTAAATGCCGATCGCAAGTTCCGGCGCCCCTTCGAGCAGAAATGCAATTCCTGCAAAAGTAGCCAGTCCGACCCATGGCAGTCGATGCAGTGCTTCTTCCGGAGGCAACAGCTGACTCCAGTAGGGCACATAGGTTGCACCGATCACCAGGAAAATGACGCTGCGATCAAGCTTTGAGCGAAGGTCACTGAACGGCATCCAGTGGTGAAGGAAGCTAACGACATATTGGATTGCAATCGCGATCGGCAGAGTCGCCGTAAGGAACGACGGCTTATACAGCGCCATTAGCCTTATTGTTATGCAGAATCCGACGACGTCGAGAACGCAAACCAGAGGATGACGCGGATACGACCAGCGACCATCCTCACGATGGGCGAGTAGTCGCATCATGACCTCCCGTATCAGGAATTCCCACGAGAGAGTAGCACAGGCGAAAGAAAAATCGAATTGACTTTATTGGGAGTACCCTCCATTCACAAGCACAGCGATGAGCAGTAATGCTACTATTGCCACCGCAAAGATTCCTACGGTCTGGAGAAATAGTTTGACCGCCTTTTCGCGCTCACCGTCGAGAAGCATGATGACGGGTTGGTAAAAAAAGAGGTACGCCATTATGGCTGCGGAAAGCACGAAAACCGCGAGCGCCAACATGGGATAAAAAAGACTCTGCTGCGGAGCATTCAAAAGTGGAGGACCAAGAATGGCACACGACACAAGAACGACGATGTACGCGATCGCGAACAGGGCGTTGTAAAAGGGATTTTTAATCATGTATTCAGTATACGGTACATCACCGCAGCCTCAATTGTATGGATGACCCTATCGGGAATCGAACCCACGAGGGCCGATTTCCTAAGATCGGAAATCGAGCTCGCAAATCCTAAATTATTCGCTAATACCTTGAACATTACAGCAAAACACAAGATTCTCAATTGTATTCACCGAAACCAGCAATAACCACCTTAAGCCACTTAGTGGGCAACCCGTGGTCAACATCACAGCATTACTAGTAAGGAGCAGTGCGGGGCTAGTGATAAGCGGGACGCATACGCCGGCATCGGCAGCTTGATGGGTACAAAAATCTCGCTGTGATTGAAGCATAGGGGTATATTGGCCGATATGCCCGATGAAATTCTTGCTTCAGATGCTCCCAAAATCTGCGTGATCGCTGCGCCAGGAAGCGGGAAAACTAAACGGATCCTCATCCCGATGGCCGCTCAAATCCTAAGCGATCAGGCTGTAAGTCCGAGAAACGTGTTACTGCTCACTTTCTCGCGGTTGTCGGCGAAGGACCTGAAGGAGCGAGTGGCAGATATGGGAGATCGCGCGCCACGAGCAACTACTGTTCACGGCCTCTGCTTGGCCTTCCTTCTCTCGGAGAACGACCATGACATGCGGAATCGCGTTGAATCGATACTCTTAGATTTTGAAAAGGACACATTGCTTTGCGATCTAAAGCTGGTATTTCCTCAAAGAGATAAACGAGACTTAGCCCGTGACCTCAAAGCTTTCAGTGCTGGCTGGGCAGTGCGTCCTCACGATGAGGTCTTTGAGGAGACGGATGACCAACGCAGATTCAAGGCGGCAATCGTTCGTTGGTTGGGTGAGCAGGAAGCGGCGATGATGGAGGAGATTGTCTGCGGTGCGGTCGCCCTCGCGCAGCGCTTGGGCAATTCGGACTTCATTACGCAGCCGCGGCATATTCTCGTTGACGAGTACCAAGACCTCAATCGGCTTGAACAGAAGTTCGTGAATATACTCGCGCGTGAATCTGACCTGCTGCTTGTTGTCGGTGATCCGAATCAATCTATATACGGTTTTAAATTCTCGTATCCGGAGGGGATTACGGACTTCTCGCGCGCCGAGGGAGTCAGCGCATGGAGTTCCATGGTCACGGGGCGTTGCCCGCGGAGCGTTGTAAGTATAGCGAATCAACTCATCATTCAAGCGGATCCTGGCACAGCAAATCTCCTTGAGGCTTTACGGCCGGATGAGGGAGAGGTGCATTTCGTACAGAAGAATAGTCAGCACGCTGAGTTTCAGCATGTCGTGGACTCCATAAGCGCTCGACTTAGGGCGGGGGTTACGCCCGACAATTTGATCGTGCTCTCACCTAAGCGAAAGCTCGGCGCAGACTTCGTCGAATATTTTAATGCGAATAAGGTCGCAGCGGGAATCCCGGAAGCTCAGAGCTGCGTGTTCGAGTCCAAACAAGATTTGTCGGAGGCGGAACAAGAGCGCGTGTTGTTGTTCGGGCTACTAGTGAAGCCGGATTCATTGCTTCGTATAAGGACGTACCTAGGCATTGGAGACGACACGACAAGGGCGGCGGAAATTGCAACCATAAAGCAACGATACGGAAACCTAACCGCAGCAATGCGAGATGCTGACCCAGAACACTTTCCACGCCGGAGTACTCGCGTTCGTAGACTATGTCAAAGAATCATCGACCTTCGGGCCATCCTCGCCGAACACAACGAAGCCGAAAACGTGAACGCTGTAGTTGACGAGCTCTTCCCGGAAGAAGATCTCGAGATGTCTCGTCTAAGAAAGGTCGTCAAAGAGATCGCTGAGGATGGTGATACTCTGGTGTCTCTGTATGCGAAATTCTCTGAATACCTTCGATCGATACCGACGGACAATGCGACTATCCGCGTTATGACACTCATGGCATCAAAAGGGCTTGAGGCAGATCACGTGTACATAATCGGCTGCAACGCCGGCAATTTGCCTGGAGAGAACAGGTCGGTACATATGACCGACGCAGAGTATATTGCCGAGCAAAGACGCTTTTTATTTGTGGGCGTTACAAGAGCCAGGGTCTCCCTTACGATCAGTTGGGCTCGGCATATTCCTTTCGGACAGGCTCGGCAACACCACACTGGCGGATTGGGCCCAAGGCGAGTTATAGGCGCACCGGTTCAGATGGTTGTCGGCATATCGCCATTTCTCGCAGACCTTCACGATGTTCACTGGGAGGCATAGTGGTTTGTTGGCGTTATCTTCGTCGTACGGGCAACCTTCATCGGAAAACGTCAACATAAGGCGGTCTTGGGTAAATATCGCGCTACAGGGCAACACAATGCGAACCGGCGCGTGGACTGGGTTACAGATGAAAAGTTATCCGATGCTCGTTTCGCTTCAACAAACGATTAGTGCGATAGAATGATGATGAATGCGCGGAGTCACGATTAACTCACAAAAGCGGACAGTGGCTGATTTCTTCGCAGGGATCGGTTTAGTTAGCATGGGGCTCGGACGTGCTGGTTGGAAAACTGTATACGCTCTGGATTACGACAAGGATAAAGCTGCCGCGTATACGAACCATTTCGGAAACGGTCACTATCACACGAAAGATATTGCAAAAACAAATGGAGCGGACGTGCCGAACGTAGTTTTGGCGCACGCGTCTTTTCCGTGTACAGATCTCTCGGTGGCGGGCGCACGACGCGGCTTACGCAAAGGCCAATCGTCCTCATTCTGGCATTTCCCTCGGATACTGAGAGAGATGAAGAAGCGACCTCCTTTTGTCTTGTTGGAGAATGTCGAAGGTCTGCTTGCTCCCGATGAAGGGAATGATCTGCGCTCAATACTGCACGAGCTGAATGAACTCGGTTATTACGTCGACTTGCTGAGAATAGATGCTTCGCATTTCGTACCGCAAAGCAGGGTGCGTCTCTTTATGATAGGTACTAACGAAAGCGTCGTGGGGAGGTTCCCGCAAAATGCATCCACGCAGGCACAACAAATGAAAAACTCGAACGCGAGACCTCAAAAGATTATTGACTACATATCGAAGAACTCGGATCTCCGTTGGTATTTCCACAAATTACCGAACTTGCCCTCAAGAGATGCTTCTCTTGAGGACATCATCGATCACGACGCGGAATGGTGGATTAAAGAGAGGTCCCGCTATTTATATAGTCAGATGCACAAGCGTCAGCAGAAGCTGGTCAACAAAAAGAAGAACGCTCGTTCGTATAGTTACTTCACCGCTTTCCGACGGATGAGAATCCGCGACGGTAAGTCACAGTCGACTGCGGAACTACGCATGGACGGTATCGCCGGCTGTCTGCGTACGCCGAAAGGTGGCAGCGCAAAACAAATTATCGTACGGGTAGGGAAAGGGCGTTTTGATGCACGGCTCTTGAACGAAAAAGAGGTCGCACGCTTGATGGGTGCCGAGGACTTCCGCATCAATCCGGACCTATCCTCTAATCAAGTGCTGTATGGTTTCGGAGATGCAGTATGTGTGTCGGTTCTCGAATGGATCGGCACTCACTATTTGAACCCGCTTCTTCGCCGCACTTCGGCGCGCCCTGTGACTCGCTCAGTACGCGCGCGATAAATCACTTTGCGCCCGCTAGCAGTGTCTGGACTCTTCCTTTGATATTCTCATACACGCTCGTGAGCTTCTTCTTGGCGACATCCGTGAGCAATGAAGTGTGAGCGAGGGCATCTCTAATGGGCTTGTATTCATTCCCGTCTCTTTGGAGGCACGCGTCTTTCAATGGGTCTTTTCCTTTATCAACGAGCTTCGCGAGATCATTCATCGCTAGATAACCCAAGTTGGAGCTGCCCTTTCTAATGCCGATGCTGAGATTTCCCTTTGCTTTGCTTTCGCGTTCGATTTTCTTCCACTTCGCCACAGCCTCTTTTGCGTCTTTATCAAACGGTATTTTCTTTTTTTGGACGTACTTGCGAATGAGGTTCTCAGATACGAAACATTCTGCGTATGAGCTGAAATTGAAACGAGCGTCGTTGGCAAGATCATCGACCCAGCCTCCGACTACACCGGAACTCTTGCTCTTCGGCTTCGTATATTCACCTGCTACAGCATTGAAGAGCTCGTCTGACTTCCTGTCCTTTTTCGAGATGCTGGTGTCTTCCGGGTTCCCGTCCTGTCTGTACTTACGGCGAAGCGGGTCCCATTCGCGAATGATGGTATCGAGCGTTTTACGGAAATCTTTAAGGAACTTCAGGTATTTCTGATCATCCGGCACGATTCCCTCGCGGCTTGTTGTGAACCTATCCTCTGCATCGTCGAGGCTGTCGATATGGATCTGTCCGTACATGTAGTTCTCCGCGACCTTTGCAATTGAGAGGTGCTTCACAATGTCCATTTCTCGCAGCCTCCCGTTCACGAAAAGGTCGATGCTCACGCGTTCGCCAGTGGAATATATGGTGAGGTCTTTCGGCATTTCAACTGACGCAATGAAACCGCGCACCCCTTTGCCGAGCGAGATGATTTTCTTTTCCTTAGCTTTCGCTAGTCCCTTATTCAAGAACGGATCGACCATGCCTTTCGTGTGCCAGACGAACTGGGTTTGCTTCGCCAAGTCGCTGAGATGCTTGTATGTGATCTTCTCGCCGTCAATGAAGATGTTGAACGCGTCGTCGATGAGAGCGAAGCGAAAGTAGAGGGCGACGACCTTCTTCAAGAACTCGAAGTGCGCTTTGATGCCGGTATGTATACCGTCGAATCGAATGATCGTGCCGTGTTTATGACCGTCAGTATATTTCTTCAGCGATGCAAGTTCGACCTTCTCGAGCTTGTAATCGCTGGGGGTAAGATCATTCGTAATCGCGTCGTCGAGCCCTGAGTTGTCGATGACGCCGCCGACGTACTCGCCGCCTTTTACTTTCGAGATGATCGTGACTTTTTTAGCGCACGAGAGGAGAGCGAGCTTGCCGATACCTTTCCTGCCGATGTAAGGGCGCCCGCCCGGCGATTTCGTGTCGCCCTCTTTCCGTTTCGAGTACCCAATCTTGAGGAACTTGTTTTGGAAATCCAACGCCGCCATGCCAGTGCCGTTGTCCTTCACAACGAGCGTGCCTTTCTCTTTGTCGATATAGACGCAGACGTCTTTCGCGTCAGCGTCCCAAGCGTTGGAGATCGCCTCACCGAGTACTGTAGTGAAGCTCCGGTACAGATTTCTGCCGAGGTGATTGAGCACGCTCAGTGACATGCTGAAAGTGAACTCTTGCGGCTGCTGAGGCATAGCAGAAAAATTATATACCTTTTCATCAGAGGAGCCACGTGCTCCCATTTTGAGGAAAGTTACTGTACCTGGGACTGTTTCCGTGGATGAGGCATAATGAAGGAATCATGGCCAACTGGCGCGACATTCAAGATAAGGCCATAGCGTTCGTGCATGAATACGGGGACGCTAAGGACGAACGCAAAGAGGCACAAGCGTTTTGGATACGCTTTTTCGACATATTCGACGTGCGCGAGCGCACGCTCGGCATGTTCGAGGAGCGAGTGAAATTGTTAGGCTCCAAATACGGCTTCATCGACTTTTTTGCACCGCACGAGTTCATCGTGGAGCACAAATCTCGTGGCGAAAATCTCGATAGCGCGCTTCTGCAGGCGTCCGATTACATCCTCGGTCTCCATGAAGACGAACGCCCGCGCTACGTGATTATTTCCGACTTCGCCCGCATGCGCCTCTACGATCTCGAAGCACCGAAGGATAGCCGGATGCACGAGTTTCTCCTGAAAGACTTGCCGAAAGAGGTGCAGCGCTTCGCGTTCCTCACGCAAGAAGCGGTGCGCGAGTACAAGCCTCAGCCGGACATAACAGTTCGCGCGGTACGTGCCATCGGCAAACTCTACGAAGCCCTCAAGCCCTCGTACAAGCCGGAGATGATCAGCAAGTTGCTCACGCGACTTGTCTTTTGTTTCTTCGCCGACGACACCGGCATATTCAACCGGGATGCCTTGAAGTTTTACATTCAGGAGAATACCAAGAGCGACGGCTCCGACATCGGTGCGCACATCGGACTCGTGTTTCAAGCGCTCGATATGCCGGATGGCACCGGCGGCAGCAAAAACGAACGTCCTGATGCGATGAATGCCGATCTCGCGGCGTTACCTTACGTCAACGGAGGTATGTTTGCCGGGCACTTGGATGCGATATTCGGTACCCGAGCGATTCGCGACACGCTGCTCGAAGCAATGGGATTCAACTGGGCACACATATCACCAGCGATATTCGGCTCGATGTTCCAGTCGGTCATGGACGAAAAGGAGCGACATGACATCGGCGCACATTACACGTCGGAGCAAAATATCCTGAAAGTAATCAATGGACTTTTCCTTGAGGAGCTGAAGGAGGAACTCGAAGCCGCGAAAACGAATCAGGAGAAGCTGAATGCGCTATGGGACAAAATCGCCCTGATCACACTACTTGACCCCGCGTGCGGTTGCGGAAACTTTCTGGTGATCGCGTACCGCGAGTTGCGTCGAATTGAAACGGAGATCATCCGACGCCTCTATGCCAAAAGCGACAAGCGTGCGGCTGCCCACATAGAAACACATGCACGGCTCGATCTTGGAGGGTTCAACATCGAAACACTCTCACGGCTCTCGATAGAGCGGATGCATGGTATCGAGATCGACACGTTTCCAGCGGAGGTCGCTAAACTTTCCTTGTGGCTCATGGATCACATTATGAACATGGAGCTCGGGGCGTTATTCGGCAAGCCGCTGCGCAAATTGCCGTTGCGTGAGCAACCGCACATCGTCCAAGGCAATGCGCTCACGATGGATTGGGAAAGTGTGGTGCCGAAAGCGAAACTCACTCACATCTTGGGCAACCCGCCGTTTCTCGGGAAAAAAGAGCAAAGCCCTGAGCAAAAGCAGGATATGGAAGCCGTATGGGGGGACGAAAAAGGAACGGGCGTATTGGACTACGTTACGTGTTGGTACAAAAAGGCGGCCGATCTCATACACGGAACGCATATCAAAGTTGCTTTCGTTTCGACCAACAGCATTACGCAGGGCGAGCAAGTGGGCGTGCTGTGGCCGTGGCTACTTGCACACGACGTCAAGATTCATTTCGGACACCGGACATTCAGGTGGAGCAACGAAGCATCAGGCAAAGCCGCGGTTCATTGCGTCATTGTTGGGTTCGGCGAGTTCGACGTAACACACAAATATCTTTTCGAGTACGAAAATATCAATGGGGAACCCCACTGCGTTGAAGCAAAGAATATCAATCCATATCTCATCGACGGTCCCGATGTGGTCGTGCAGGCAAGGAGAAAGCCGTTCGATCCACATGTGCCCGAAGCCTCTTACGGAAGTTTTGCATTAGACGACGGTCTCTACACTCTGTCGCCAGAGGACCGAGATAAGCTGCTCGCTGAGTGTCCAGAAGCGGAGAAATACATTCGTGAGTTTATCGGCGGTCAGGAACTTATTCACGACGAGAAGCGCTACTGTTTATGGCTTGCCGACGTACCACCGAACGAGATACGTCGCTATGCTCCAATTGCACGCCGCGTGGACGCAGTACGTCAATGGCGGCTATTGAGCAATCGGGAAACTACGAAGAAATTGGCGGAGACTCCGTACAGGTTTGCGGAAATCCGACAGCCCGCCAGCGATTACATTGCCTTTCCCACACTTTCCTCCGAAAATCGTAATTACATTCCAATAGCAATACTGGACGCTCAAGTAATCGCGTCGAATCAGGTTTATGTGATTCCGACCGCAGACAGATTTGTTTTCGGTATCCTCACATCGACCATGCACAACTCTTGGATACGCGCCGTATGTGGCCGGCTTGAAAGCCGATATCGCTACTCAATAGCGATCGTGTACAACAATTTCCCATGGCCGAATAAACCGAACGACGCGCAAAAGAAAGCGGTTGAGGAAGCAGCGCAGGCGGTGCTCAATGCTCGCGCTGGGCACGAAGGTCAAACTCTCGCCGACCTTTACGACCCAACCGCCATGCCCATCGACCTGCTGAAAGCCCACCATGCCTTAGACCGCGCGGTTGATGCCTGCTACGGCAAACGCTCATACAAGTCAGAACCGGAGAGGTTAGAGTTTTTGTTCAGTCTGTATAGTGCGGCTGTAGCCAAGATTTGATATTCTGTTAGGAATTAGTACCCGTTTTACTGCACTAGGTGCAGTAAATCGTTACCCGCCCAATGTATCGAAATCGGTAGTAAAATAATGAGGAATGACGGGCTTTTTTACAAACGGCAAAATAGTTTTATTGCGAATCCCTAATGATTTCGAACATGTTAGAGGCTGAAGATTTGTGCAAAATACGGGTATCGACGTTCATGCGCGACTACGGTTATTTGGGCTTCAAATCTACGAAGCAATGGCAGGACGGGGAGGGTAGGCCGGTGTTCAGCGTGAGCTTTCTGGTCGACTTCGATTCGAAGCCGTTTGAATCGAACAGCAAGGTTCCGTCAAAGTTCCAGATCTTCCATTTGACCCCGGAAAACGGACAGGCGAAAGAGATCGAGTACACGATCGAGCTCACGAATACGGCGTGTCATTTTGGGGGCAATCGCTATTGGTTTCGTTGCCCGGTCTGGAACAATGGCGTGCCGTGCAAACGGCGCGTAGGAGTTCTGTATTTCAATGGGCGCTTCTTCGGATGTCGACATTGCCTCAATGTCACATATGCATCCAAGAGCATGAGCTCTACCACACGCACAGCCCTTATCTTCTGGCAGGCGCAAGACTACCAAGAGGAGCACGTGAAGCGTTATACATGGCGTGGCAAGCCGACGAGAAAGATGCGGCGTTTGCAGAAAATGTACACGAAGATCGGAGCTTCCGGATACACCGACATGCTTCTTCGCCATTACGCACGAGGGAAAAACGTGGACTTGGAGGGTGCGTGAATCGAGGTATTATTGTCGGGACAGTCAAATATCGGCCCGGAAGGGCGACGACCTAAACCATCGGTAACGGTGGCACGGACGTGGAGACCCATGGAAGGTACTGAACCCTGCGTTCAGCGACTCTTCCATGGGCCATATCTGGAAACGGATATGGGGTCGCAAGACCTAAAGCTGGCGCAGGGCTCAGTCTCATGACAGCTCTACGCCGGATATTTATCCGGTCATTTTTATTCAGTATGGAAGAGAAAAAGACATGGTGGGAAAGGCGCGGGTGGATTGCGGTCGGCGGAGGCGTCATCCTTTTATTCATCATCGCAGCAGTCATGAACGGATCTAACAGCCCATCCCAATCGACAACCGCGAATACTGAGCAGATGCCCGCATCACAAGCGAACCCGATCGTTGGCAATGATGGTAAGCCTCTGGTTGACGACAGTGGCAACCCCCTCGTTTTTGCCACCTCGAGTATTCAGGAACTAATTAGCAACTCCGCTTCACCAGCGTTTGAGAACAACGTACCTGGTGCGTCGGGGGCAAGCAACGTTTCGCTGACTGTAAAGATCGTGAAAGCGTTTGATTCAAATAACGGCGATTTCCTGATTTCGGACGGGTCCGATTACGCATTGGTGTTTGATAGCCCAGCCAACGCATCACCTGTATTCAAGGCGCTGACTGCAAACGTGGGCAAAACGGTGATTCTCTACGGCGATTTTATAGGCGGCTTGCAAGATACCGCTTCGGACTTCCAACAGTTAGCAGGTGTCAAACTCACATCCAGTACGCCGAAAATTGTTGGGTTTGCAGCATATCCTGTGGCTGGGGCGTCATCCGACACATCTGCAAGTACGCAGACAGTAGCCGCAAGCGAGCTACCGACTCAAACGACCGTCGCGGCGCCTCCGGCTGCACAAGCAGCACCGACTTACCAAAAAATCCAGCTAGCGGCTGCGGTGCCAGGCGAGCTGATAGACACAACGGCAGACATCGACGTAAGCCCTCCGGTCGCAATCACAAAGGACAACGGGCAAACGGTATACCTCATGACAGTCAAGGACGGGAATACTCTCGCTGCACTAGAAGTGAGTAAATACATGCAAAACTTTGGTGCTCCGACCGGTGATCCGATAGAGATGCAGGGTATGGTGTCGCAACCTGTTTCTTTCTGCCACGGCACTGATGAGCAGCTGGCGTATTGGTGCGGACTGATGAATTTACAGGATGGCGATATTCTCATCGTGCCGACCTATCTCAATGACCTGAATCCACAGCATCCGATGACTGCTTACTCCACGCATTATTGACCTCTTGCCGTAAAAACGAGGACGGCGTAGCATCATCGCATGAACGCTTCCGAGCCGAAATCCTCGGTGTTTGCTAGTGATCGTAGAATCGTTGAAGAAATCGAACGCATTCTGCCACAGGCATATGTCAAATCATTGAGTCAGACTTTTGCGCACGGCGGTGCACACAATCTCGAAGACGCCACAAACTTCGAGCGACTCAGGCAACGATTCAAGGAAGTCGGATTTACACCCAAAGCGACCGCCGTCAAAAAAGCCTTCAATCTTTTCAAACAGAGGTTTCTTCGGCTTGACGGTATCCTTTTTCAGAACTTTGGTCTCAATTCGCGCATGCCCATTCTTAACGTCCATCCACGCCGAATGGACACGCGATGGCACAGGAAGCTGATCGAGAAACTGAAGCACGCGGGCACTGACTTTGAAGCAGCGTATTTTGATTTACTGAAGACAGCGGCAGAGGATTACTGGGCGGCGCAAGAGTTAAAGTCGCATCAATCCTCTACGGTCGAACGTGTTGCGCGAATCAAAATCTACATCAGCTCGCAAAAAGGTATTTACGTTGACCAAAAGCGAAGATATCCCATCCGCGGCAAGAGCAAGAGATTCAAGTGCGTGCAACGACTTCTGGAAGCCGGATTTTTGGACAGCGAGGATCTAAAAGATTTTTGGAAAGGAAGCGCGCTGAGGACAAATGAGATACGAGAAATAAACAAACTCACCGGAGCAAAGCTGGAACTGGGGGATAATCTGATCATCTATTCGGAAACCGCCGGTCATTATGCACTGAACACGGAAAAGTTTGATATTTCGTCTGAGTGAGGTTCGGCTTATGTTGATAACTTTTCGGGCGCACAGATTTTGAGAGACCTTTTCGGGCTCGCAGATAAGGCGAGCATAAGCTGAAGCTTCTTTGCAAAAATATTACTCTGGTGATTGTCACTTGTCCGGCAGGACGTTTGAGCGTTCAAGCCTGCCGGGCAGTGGCATTGTCATGAACCGCAAAATCGGAACAAACTATACGACAATATTGCACGGCCCACGGATCGAACTCGAGCTCTCGTGCAACGAATACTGTGTGGCCGACATGATTTATCACTTGTCGCGCGAGACAGGGTGGTGTTACGCATCGAAAGAAAAACTAGCAAGCTTCATCGGCTTATCAAAGCAAACGGTACTTGAGATTATAAGAAGGCTGACCGAGGCGGGGCTCGTCGAAATGCACGAGGATCGGCACATGCTGCGAACGACCGCCCGGTGGTATGAGTCGGTGGTTGTTTTCAGAGAAGTCCTTCGCGGTAATGAATCCGTCCGAACGGTAAGAGGTGCCGGAAATGGGGGTAAGAAAACCGACGTGGCGAGCGGTCAGGAAACCAGACCGTATAGTTATAGTTCCCAAAACAATACCGAGAAAAGTGGTTTTTCGGAAACCGAAAAACCGCTGTCCCTCCTAAGAGAGAAACTAATAGAGCTATCTATAAATCAGGTAAAGTATCCAAATAAAGAAGTACTTCAACTGCTCGAGTGGTTCAGCGATCGATGCCTCAAAGAACTTGGCGAAAGACCGATCATGAAGCATCCAGAGTATTTTGCCATTCTCGACGCAAGGAAGTATTTGTCTGACGAGAAGATTCGGGACTTATTGGAAGATTGGCTTCGCTTTGATTCCGTTCCGTACAAAGACAAATGCAGCGTGACGCGTGCTCTATCTCCCAAGAAAATCTCTAGCTGGAAAACCAGCGGTGAGTTCTAGGGCTATGTTGGGGCGCAAAAACGTCGATTTCCACGATACCCACTTCTCGGGGACAACCGGACTTCATAATAGCTTGAAAGCACGGCAACATGGGCGTAGTCCCGCATTGTTCATTGACAATTCGCCGAACGAACCTGACTCGAACCTTCAGCTGCTGACCGTTTCTGAGGTCGCGAGGTTTCTCAAAATCTCCAAAACGGGAGTCCGCCGGCTGCAACAGCAAAGGCGCATTCCATTCCTAAAAATCGGTGGCAGCATTCGATTCGCCAAATCCGATATTGCAGAGTATCTGGCGAGAAGTCGAGTGGAGTCGGTCGGCTAATAGCGCATGGCAACACGAAAAATAAGAAACACGTGGTGGATCGATTTCCGATTCCACCACACACGATATAGAAAGAGGAGTCCCGAAAACAGCAAGCGGGGAGCCGAGGCATACGAGGTATTACTTCGGCAAAGATTGGCTCGCGGCGAGCCGCTAACAGGCGCGAAAGACCCGACTGAGAAAATGCCGACATTCGAGCAGTTCGCGTGGAAGTGGTTCGACGATTACGTAAAGTCGAATAATAAGCCTTCGGAGCAGGTAGGGAAAAAGTGCATCTTGTCCGCATCTTTGATCCCGTTCTTCGGCCCCATGCCGATTGGAGAAATCGGGGCACATGACATCGAACGATTCAAAGCTAGGCAGTTCCAGCGAGGTCGCACAAACAAGACGATACTGAATCAGCTCACGGTCCTGCATAAATGTCTCGTGACGGCGTACGAGTGGCTCCAGCTGGAAGGATCACCGCCGAAGATCAAGTGGCCGAAATGCACCACTCCCGAGATTGACTACCTCTCTCCCGAAGAATGCGACCTGCTTCTGCGCCACGCGAAGGGGATTGTGTATGAGATGCTCCTGTTCGCGCTACGGACGGGCATGCGCCAAGGGGAGATCAGAGGGCTGCAGTGGTCCTCCATCGATTGGCTGAATCAAAGCATCGCAGTGCGCCATTCGCTGGACAACCACTCGAGAACGCTGGTAGCGCCCAAGAGCGGCCGATCACGGCATATACCGATGGATTCCGATGTGTACGAAATGTTGTACCGACGCAAAAAAGATACCGGATACGTGTTCCTCGCGAATGAAGGGCGGCCGTTCAGCAATTATCGAGTCCACTACGCGATCACACACCTCTGCGAACGAGCCGGGCTGAGAAAAATCGGCTGGCACACCCTACGGCACACGTTCGCATCGCACCTCGCGATGAGGGGTGCTCCCTTGAACGCCGTGCAGTCGCTCCTCGGTCACTCGACGATCACAATGACTATGCGATACGCGCACGTAGCGCCTTCGACACTGCGGTCCGCGATCGACATGCTGAACCCAAAAAACGCTATCGACGCAGATTTTGGGCAACAGGTGGGCAACAGGTGGATCGATGCGCAGCGGAAAGAATCCGCGCAAAAATATCCTCCGTCAAAAAATGCTTGAATTGCGGGATATAATAGACGCTACGAACCAGTCGCGCCGCGAAAATCAACTCTGACCCTATCGGGAATCGAACCCGAGTTAACAGCTTGAAAAGCTGCTGTCCTAACCACTAGACGATAGGGCCGCGAAACGTGAAGAAGTGTAGCGTATTTTTCAGCTGACCGAAAGTGTGGTACTTTGTGCACGGTCAGATCGTTCGTGAGATTTCCTTTTTGGAAATCTTATTTGTTTGCGCGCATCTTGCGTGCAGACCGCGGGAAGCCACTGCTTCCCGCATTGGAGAGGTGGCTGAGTGGTCTAAAGCACCGGTTTCGAAAACCGGCATACCGCAAGGTATCGAGAGTTCGAATCTCTCCCTCTCCGCAAAATAAGGAGTGCTCGCAACTTATTTTGCGGGAGCGCCCAGTATGGGCGATTTTGCGTTGCAAAATGGAGAGATTCGAAAGACGGAGCGCGGCGGCGCGAGTCGGGGTCGCGCAAAATCGCAGCAGCGATTTATGTGTGACCTAATCTCTCCCTCTCCGCCCAAAGTATTTAGTATCGGACGTATGCGGACGTCATGATTTCGATGTGTCCCCTGAATAACGAGCAAGAAACTCGTCCTGAGAAATCACGATACTTCCGCGCTTCTTTTCATGATCAACAGTGACATGAAAGCCCTCTTCTTGGAAGAGTTTCGGATGAGCATACACTATCCGAGAATCTCCTTGTATTTGTCGGGTATCTTGAAGCGAAGGGTCTTTTCTGAGGAGGTCTGCCAGCATCTGTAGATCCTCGTGCCATAAACCCAACCACGTGCGAGGGTCCGTCAGGATCGTGGGCTGCACATGTATGGTGAGTACGCCTTCCTTTACGGGATCATATTCAAGCATCGTACCAACTTCTACCCGGCCTTCGGAAAACCTGAATCGGCGCAATCGTGCCTGCAACTCGTCGCGCGAAAAACGTGGAAGCATGAAATCGACGAACTCATGGACGACAGCTTGCCTCAGCTCTTCGGCAGAAGCGAAGGTGCCGCCCCGGAGCCGTTCCATGATAGCAGCAGATTCCTCCGAAAATTCCGCGATCGCGGGCATGAGGCGCGTCTGCACTAGCTCAAGCGTGACATCTTGCCATTTCTCCCCGGCCTCTCGAATTCTTGTGCTTTCCGAGAAGCGCGCATAGAGCACACGCTCGAGCGCAGCGCGGATACGCTTATGTTCAAGAGCTTCTGAAGACTTCGCCTGCTCGATCATATCGAAACATTATGACTGTGGCGGCCCGTTCTGACCAGTTCCATCATCTTTCGGGTCGCACGGCTTCGTTTTTACGAAGCGCCCATGTCGAGACCTCGGCGTCGTCCAGAAGAAATCGCTCAAAACCCTTCGTGGGGGCCACCGACAAAGTTCGAAACGTCGGGACACGGCATAGAGAAGAATTCTGTTCACGAGGTTGTGATTTTGACACTTTGGAGATATTGTAGTATAAGTGTTCGCAGCTAATTAGGTATAGGTTTGCAGCGACAAAACCTGACCTTTATCACAATGATTGTCGCGAGGAGTGAAAACATGTTTGAGATCGTGGGTTACGGTGTCTTGTGGCTGCCCCGCAAATTATTTCACGGAGCTCTCGCAAAACCCGGCGAAGAGGTGTTCGGCTCCTACTATTCTCGCGAAGGGGGTCAGGCTGATTTTATCGTCGGATTGATTACCTGCGCGCTGGTAGCCGTCGCCGGTGTCGCTTATGGCAAATAATCCCATAGTCCCACGAGGAGCACATTGCTCCTCGTGGGACTTACGCTTTTTAATTCTCTACTGCACTTCAACCAACCGGGGATCTCTCATCAATAATTGGTTTCAATTTCGTGCTACAAGGGTAAAAAGTCCTCGTTTGCACGAGAGCAGAATCCCTCTGTCGGTCAGCATATAATGTCCCCATGGACCCCGGCCCGAAAAAGAAAGCACTTTTTCTCGACGACGAGAAGTTTTTACTTTACATGTACCAGATAGTCTTTGAGAAAAATAACTACGAAGTAAAGACCTACGACTCTGCAGATGATGCGCTCGATGCAATGCGCGCAGGATATGATCCCGACGTCATCCTTTTTGACGTCACGATGCCGCAAGGAAGGAGCGGCTATGAGTTTTTGGAGATACTCAGCCGCGAGGAGCTCTCAAAGGGCAGCATGAAGATCGCTCTCACCAATGAAGGACAAGAGGGTGAAAAGGCTCGGCTTGCCGAACTCGGTGCCGACGCACACCTCGTCAAGGCCGCTTACATTCCCTCGCAGCTTGCGAGCATCGTAGGCGACCTCCTGGAGAAGAAAGCGCAGGAGAAAGCGCAAGAGAAAAATAGCGCTTAGACGACCGGCTTCAGCGTCATCCTTCGGTCCTTCGGTTCGAAGAACGTGATAGTGAACGGATACACTTTGCCGAGTTCCAACTTTTGGCGGAGTTCTTCTTCGTTGCCGAATTCAGAGACGTGCACCAAGCCTGCGACACCTTCTTCGATAGAAGCGAGCGCACCATGTTTGTTGTATTTGATGACGACCGCGTCCACTTTTTGGTCTTTCTTGTACTTCGCGGCTGCAGCTTTCCACGGGTCGTCCTGCAATGCCTTGATAGAAAGAGAGATCTTGTCGTCTTTTATTTCGATGACCTTCACTTTCACCTGTTCGCCTGGTTTGTAGCGCGTCTTCGGATTTTCGACGAGCGCCCAGTCCATTTCGGAAATGTGTACGAGTCCTTCCAGTCCTTCTTCGAGCTTTACGAATACACCGAATTCTGTGGCACCCGTAACAACACCTTCCAGGACGTCGGCGACGTGGTACTTGCCGACCAGTGTCGAGCGCTCACTCTGGCCTGCCCCTTTCTCACCGAAGATAAGTTTTTGCTCTTTAGGGCTCGCGGTGATGATGACCATCTCGAGTTTCTGGCCGATCAATTTCTTGAGCTCGACGAAAATCTTGTCCTTGTCGCCGTCGGGTACGCGCGGGTAGTGCGCAGGCGAGAGCTGCGAAGCCGGCAAGAATCCTTGGATGCCTTGCCAGTGGACGATGAGTCCGCCCTTGTTGGCATCGGTGATCGCCAATTCGAAGACCGTCTTTTTCTGAAGCGCTTGTTCCGCTTCGTTCCACATGAGCGCTGCGCGGGCTTCGCGGAGCGATAGTTCGAGGTACCCATCTTCGTTCTCGAGGCCGACGACCTTCGCCGTGACCATGTCGCCGAGGTGAACGTTCTTCAAGGTCTCGCGTGCCGAGAGGTATTCGCGACCGTAAATGATGCCTGTGCCAAATGGCGGAAGATCGATGTAGACCTTCGCGCGGCCGATCGCAACGACCGGGCCCTCGACGACGTCATCCAAAGAAGGCGCGTGGGGTGCGTTCTTCAAAAGCTCTTCCATCGGACCCGATGCTACTTGCGTTGTTTCTTCCTGTTCTCCTGCAACTATCTTTTGTTCAACTTCTGCTGTTGTCATTTGAATGGTGCAACGGGGCTTTCCTGCTTACGCTACCGTGTCTGCCGGCAGGGAAGTATGAACCCGCTACGTTTAGTAATTAATAATCAGGCTAAAGCCCTCATGTTGTCAGCGCTCGCTCGGAAATGTACACAAGTGTTCATTTCGCTCGCCTCGCTAGACAATAATCCCCTTATCGGGGCACGCACAATATAAAGGAAATGACGCTGCGGCGCAAGCGTCATCATGCTATGATCGATTTTATGAACATAAACGACAGGGTCGGGGGCTTTTTCAGCGAGTTTTGGAAGTTCGCGGCGAAAGGCAACGCCATCCAGCTGGCTATCGGTGTCGTTTTGGGCAGCTCGTTCGGATTGATCGTGAGTTCGCTCGTGAACAATATCATCACGCCGTTCATCTCCCTTTTGACCGGCAACGTCAATTTCGGGTCGCTCGGATACACGCTCCGGCCGGCTGCTGCAGTCAACGGCACGACGACCCCGGCCTTGGTCGTCGGCTACGGAACTCTCATTCAGTCAATAATAAATTTTCTCATCGTGGGGCTTTCAATCTTTCTGATATTTAAATTGATGCAGGGTGTTATCAAGCGTTTTCAGCATCAAGAAGCGCAAACCCCGGCCGCGCCGCCCACCTCCAACGAAGAAAAGCTCTTGGTCGAGATCCGGGATATTTTGAAAAGTCAGACCCAGCAGAAAACAAAGAACCCCGGGGCGTAACCTCGGGGTTCATCGAGCTTTGTGGGCTGCTGGTTATTGCGCCGCGTTGGCCTGCAATGGAACCTTCTTCTGCTCGAAAGTCTGTGTGCCCTGAGCAGGAGGGCATCCATCACCGATCTTTGTGCCGAGCACGCAGTTCTTGAGCGGTTCGAACTGTGCATGTTCTGCGCCGATCATTTGCGCTGGCGTCAGGAGGGCTGCTGTCTGCGCTTCGTCGAATTGCCGCTTCGCTTCGTCCATCGCAGCAAGAAACACGGCTACCGCCGTCTGTTGCAAAGTGCAGCCAGAGCTTTCGCCCAAGAGTCGTATCTCGGTATCCCCGGTGGGGTTCTTGGTGACGATCACTGCCTCCGGGCTCAAGACGCAAGTGCTTCCTTGAGCCTGTGCCGGAGCTGTTGGTAGCGTCAAAGCGAGCGTTGCCGCAGCAACGAGTGCGCTTACGAACAATCGTTTCCTCATCTTATTATCTTTCAAAAGGGTTGTCCCTACCGCATCTCCTCGTCCCTACGCAGACAGAACGACCTTGGGCGGAGATGTCCGTACAGGCTAACGTGCCATTAGGAATCGTCAATTGACAAAAAGGACAGCTTAAAATCCCTATATAAAAAAAGACCCCAGGGAAATTTTGCTCACGTGGAACAAAACAACCCCGAGGTCCCTGTGGCGTCAAGCTGGTTGGATTAGATGCCAAACCACCCTAACAATGGATACTGTGTGCCCTCCCGTGGTTCGCCGACGACACGCCGTATGGCCTGGTTTCTGCAGGCACGACATGACTGCCTATATGATTACATTTTGAATCAGTGTGCGTCAACGCTATACTGTGTACATGATTTTGACGTTCCACGAAGGCGCCTGCATCAGGGCCCAGGCAGGCGACACGACCGTCGTTTTTTCGCCCGTCTCAAAGAAATCCAAAGAATTCAAGCCGGCGAACTTTGGTGCCGACGTGGCATTCATCTCGCTCAATAATGCCGACATGAATGGCGCAGAAGAGGCGAGTCGTGGCGACAAGAAGCCGTTCGTCATTTTTGGTCCCGGCGAATACGAGGTGAAAGAAATTACCGCAGCTGGATTCCAATCCAAATCCAAATACGGCGGTGAGGATCGCATCAATACCGTCTTTTCATTGCACTTCGATGACATGTCAGTTTTGTATCTCGGAGGGCTCGGCGACGCGGAGCTCCCGAAGGACGTGTTTGAAATGGACCCACCGGATATCCTCATCACACCAATTGGTGGAAAGGGGACGCTCAATCCGGCCGAAGCAGCGAAGCTCGCTGTCAAACTTGAAGCGAGAATAATCATTCCTATTTTGTATGACGACAAAACACTCAAACAATTTTTGAAAGAAGCGGGCGATGAGGGCGTGAAGCCAGCCGAGAAACTTACTATTAAACTTCGTGACCTTGCGGGGAAGGAAGGCGACGTCGTGGTGTTACAATCGTAAGAATGGTGGTGCGCAGAACGATACACAAATTGCGCCAACGTCCGCACGAGGATCGGATGGCGATTGCTGCATGGTGCGCGATTGCGGTCGTCGCAATCCTTTTCATCGGTTGGGTATTTTTCTTTTTCAATACCATAAGAACTACTCCTGCGCCGGATTTCCAAAGCGCGACCGACTCATTGGATTCGAGCGGCCTCTCGCAAGCGCAGCAGCAGCTCGAGCAAGCCTACGGCTCGACCACGCAGTTCGTCGAAACACAAGGCAATTTGCAATTGCAGCAGGTGAGCACTTCTTCGTACTCGCAATAAATCGTGGCTTTGCGCAAGCAGTTTTGAGGTATCTTTTGAGTGGATTTTTGGCTTCATTTTTGGTATAATTTAGGGACTTATGGCACGGGGAAAGGACGATAAAAAGGCAGATGCTGAGGCGCCGAAGGCGCCTCACGTGAATGTTGTATCGCGTTCGATATCGACAGAAATGCGCGAGTCGTACCTCGACTACGCGATGTCCGTCATTACCTCGCGTGCGCTCCCCGACGTGCGTGATGGCTTGAAGCCGGTGCACCGAAGGATTTTGTATGCGATGCACGAAGCGGGGATGAACGTTTCTTCAAAAACAAAAAAGTCGGCGACGGTCGTCGGCGATGTGCTCGGTAAATATCACCCGCACGGCGACGCATCCGTGTACGACGCGATGGTGAAAATGGCCCAGGACTTTACAATGCGGTATCCGCTCATCATCGGACAAGGCAACTTCGGTTCGATCGACGGCGATGGTGCTGCGGCATACCGTTACACCGAAGCAAAGATGTCGCGCCTCGCTGGAGAGATGCTCAAAGATATAGATAAAGAAACGGTCACGTTCACCGCGAACTACGACAACACAAAAAAAGAGCCGACAGTCCTTCCAGCAGCTATCCCGAACCTTCTTTTGAATGGCACGCTCGGCATCGCTGTCGGTATGGCGACCAACATCCCGCCGCACAATTTGCGCGAGGTATGCGATGCAGCAATTCACCTTATTGAGAATCCCGAGGCGGCCACCGAAGACTTATTACAGTTCGTGCAGGGTCCGGATTTTCCGACTGGCTGCATTGCGTTCAACCAAAAGGACATCGCACATGCATATGCTACAGGTCGCGGGCCAGTGGTTGTGCGCGGCCAGGCAGAAATTGTTGAGGGCAAAAAGGGCGACTACCAAATTGTGGTTACCTCGATCCCGTTCCGCGTCAACAAGGCCGATCTTTTGATGAAGGTAGCCGACCTCGTGCACGAAAAGAAACTCGAAGGCATCCGCGACATCCGCGACGAGAGCACGAAGGATATCCGCATCGTCATTGAGCTCAAGAACAATGCGAACCCGCAGACGGTCCTTAACTATCTCTACAAACACACACAGATCGAAGAGGCGTTCCACTACAACGTTGTCGCACTCGTCAACGGCGTACCACAAACACTTTCACTGAAAGCACTTCTTGAATATTTCATTGAGTTCCGCAAAGAAGTCGTTACCAAGCGCACGCAGTTCGATCTCACGAAAGCAAAAGACCGTGAACACATCTTGCTCGGCCTCAAGAAAGCGCTCGACCACATCGACGAAATAATCGCGCTCATTAAGAAATCCAAAGACGTGGACGACGCTCGCATCCAGCTTATGGCGAAGTTCAAGTTCTCCGAACGCCAGGCCAACGCCATTCTCGACATGCGCCTGCAGAAGCTCGCAGGCCTCGAGCGCAAGAAGATCGAAGACGAATTGAAAGAGGTGCAGACAATCATCGAGGAGTTGGAAACGCTCCTCAAAAGCGCGAAGAAGCTGATGGAACTCATCAAGAAGGAAATTCGCGAGGTCGTTGAGAAATACGGCGACGACCGCCGCACCAAGATCGTCAAGAAAGGTGCAACCATTCTTTCGGCAGAAGATCTCGTTGCGGATGACGATTACGTCTTGGTACTCACGCAGGGTGGCTACATCAAGCGCACCAACCCGCTTGAATATCGCAAACAAAAGCGCGGGGGCGTCGGTGTCGTTGACCTTGATACAAAGGAAGAGGATTTCGTTACGCAATTTTTGACCGCGAACGCGCATGCCGATCTTCTTTTCTTCTCCGACCGCGGCAAGGTCTACCAACTGAAGATGTATGAATTGCCGGAAGGCCGGCGCGCAACGAAAGGCAAATCTATAATGAACTTTATTTCGCTTGAGCAGGACGAGCAGATAACATCCATCCTTTCGATGCCGAAGGAAAAGAAAGTGGTGGAAGGCCTTTCGCTTTTCATGGCGACCAAGAACGGTACGGTAAAGCGCGTGGCTGCAAAGAGTTTCTATGAAGTACGTCGCTCGGGCTTGATCGCTATTGGGTTGGACAAAGGCGACTCGCTCATTGCTGCTCAATTTGTGCACAAGGGCGACGACGTCATTATGACGACCGCAAAAGGACAATCAATTCGTTTCCTCGCCGAAGGTGTGCGCGAGATGGGCCGACCCGCAGGGGGTGTGCGCGGCATGAAACTCGGAAGCGGGGATTCCATCGTCGGCTCAAGCGTTATTCCAAAAGCCGACAAAGATGCGGAACTTTTCGTGCTCTCTTCGACTGGCTACGGCAAGAAGACACCACTTACTGAATACAAACAGCAGGGTCGCGGCGGTTCAGGTATCAAGACCATGTCCATCACGGCCAAAACGAAACAGCTCGTCGGTGCGGCCGTTGTCAGAGGTGGCGGAGAACTCGTCGCCATGTCGAAGAAATCACAAACTATTCGCACAGGTCTCGATGAAATTCGAAGTTCCGGTCGCGCCACGCAAGGCGTGCGCGTTATGAAAATGCGCGAGGGGGATCAGGTTGCTTCTTTCGTTGTGTTTGAAGCCATTGAGGTGACAGAAAAATAAAACGGGCCGCTATAGCGATCCGCTTTCATTCGATGCCAAACGCTCACGATATACCAATCTTCTCAACAGGTGAGTCAAGTATCGTCAGTAAGCCCGTTATAATAGAGAGGATGCAGCAGACTGCACATCATGATTCGCCGCTTCAAACGGCTGGCTTTGCGCATCCGGTGCGCAACGCATCACTCTTGGGCATTGAGCCGGGCATGTCCGTTGCTGATTTCGGTGCGGGCTCGGGTGCCTATATCTGGCCCCTTGCCGAAACACTCGCAAATTCCGGGCATCTTTTTGCGGTAGATGTGCAGCAAGACTTGCTACGACGCATTCACAACGAGGCACAGAAACGAAAATTTACGAACGTAAAGATAATTTGGGCGGACCTCGAAAAACCAAAAAGTTCCAAGCTCGCGAAAGAGTCGCTCGATCTCGTTCTCGTTTCTAATCTTCTTTTTCAAATAGAACATAAGCACATCGTTCTTGCCGAAGCGCACAGGATACTGAAGCCTTCCGGCAAGCTCGCGGTCATCGATTGGTCCGATTCATTCAGCATGATGGGTCCGCACAAAAAAGACGTTGTTACGAAAGATGCTGGCAACGCACTGGTGCGAAAGGCGGGTTTCCAGATCCAATTCGAATTTCCGGCAGGCGCGCACCATTGGGGATTGCTCGCAAAACCAGTCCGCATATGAGATATGAATAAGAAAGTCTCGACATTTCAGCTCATACTTCTTTCTTCTTTCGGCGCGATTGGTGTCGGAGCGGTACTTATCTTTGCACTCGCGACTGCAGGCGGTGGAGGCGGTGGGGTATCGCCCGTCACCGTATGGGGAACGTTCGATGGAACGGCAGTGAAGGAAGTGTTACGAGCAGCCGGGGAGCAAGATACGCGTCTTTCGCAAGTCACCTACGTGCAAAAAGATCCCTCGACGTTCGAAGCTGACCTCGCCAATGCACTCGCAAGCGGCACCGGCCCGGACATTTTCATCCTGAGAGGCGACGAAGCGCTCTACGACGCGAACAAGATCTATCCGATCCCGTACGCAACACTTTCGCAGTCGCAATTCGAGAGCACATTCGTTGACGCTTCCGATGTCTATCTATCACCAAACGGCGTACTCGGGCTTCCCATTGTCGTCGACCCTCTCGTTTTGTATTGGGATCGAGATTCGCTCGCGAGCGCAGGCATCGCGCAGCCGCCACAATACTGGGATCAGTTGTCGTTCATGGCACAGACCCTTACGCAAAAAGACCAATCCGGTACGATTCAAAAAAGCGGCATCGCTCTGGGCACATATGCGAATATCGGCGCTGCCAAAGACATACTCGCCACGCTCATACAGCAAGCGGGTGGAACGATCACGACGAAAAATAGTTCGGGTACGTATGTCTCGGGCCTCTCACAGGGAGGTGCCACATCCAAAGGGGCACAGGGCGCATTGGCTTTTTATACCGAATTCGCGAACCCTTCGCAGAGCGATTACTCCTGGAATAACGCGCAGCAAGATGCACGGCAGAGTTTCTCCGGAGCCGAGCTTGCGATGTATGTGGGATATGCGAGCGAAGAACCTCTGATACGTGCTGGCAACCCGAATCTCAATTTTGCTGCGGCACCCATTCCAGAGGTGAGGAACTCGCAAAATTCGATCGATGGTGGAGTAGTCTACGCCCTCGCTATCCCGAAGAATGACCCGAATCTTCAAAGTGCGCTCACGGTCGCCTATCTGCTCGCGCAGCCGGCCGTTGATTCCGCGCTTGCCCAGGCGATAGGAATTGCTCCCGCGCGACGTGATGTCCTTGCGCTCGGCGCTCCGTCGACGACCCCCGCAACGATCGATGCCTCACTTTTCTACAACATGGCGCTCATCGTGCACACCTGGGCCGACCCCAATCCCCAAGAGACCGCTACCGTTTTTCAGGCTATGATTGATGACACCGAGAGCGGAGCGATGCAAATTACGGACGCGATCGGACAGGCCAACCAGCAAATAGCTAATCTGCTTGATCAGGCACAGGCACAATCTCAATCACAATGAAAAATATGCACGCGTGGACAAAGAAGAAGCTGAGAATTTTTGTGAGCGCCGGGTGTGTCGCGGCGGTCTTTTTGCCAGTTCTTGTTTTTGCACAAACAACATTCCAAAATCCCGCTAAAGACGCGACCTTCCAGGCCTTCATCGGAGACTTTCTCAAAGCCATTGTACAGATATCACTCCCGATCCTGACGCTTTTTATCGTGTATGCCGGTTTTAAGTTTGTTTTCGCGCGCGGCAAACCGGAGCGTATCACTGAAGCAAAGAAGAATTTCTTATATGTCATTTTGGGCGCCATCCTTATCCTGGGCGCATGGGTTTTGGCGACCCTCATCGCTTCCACGGCGACGCAGGTTTTGGGCTCATGAGAACGTCAGCACGACTTGCGGCGCTTGCGACGCTCTTTGCGCCGAGCCTCGCCCTCGCTGCGGGCGCACCGCAGAACTTGAAAGATCTGGCCAATCAGATCGTGCTGGTTTTCAACAACGCGACGACTGACCTCATCATTCTCGCTATCGTTATTTATTTTTACGGCGTCTCGACGAATCTTTTCAAAGGGGAGAAGGGTCGGGAGCATTTGCGTCAACAGATCGTGTGGGGCATCCTCGTCATTTTCCTTGCTGTTTCTATCTGGGGCGTCGTACAACTTTTGCAAACCACTTTCTTGGGCTCTGGCGCGAACGGGAGCGGAGGTGCCGCAAGCAACGGACAAAATTGCACCAGCTTGAACTGCACATTTGGCGCGCAAGAATGAATATGAGACGACTTTCTCGCTTGATCGCACCCATTGCACTCATGGCTCCTTCGGTTGTACTGGCCTCCAGCACGACCGATCTTATTTCGGAGCTTGCCGGTCTTTTTTACATCATCGTTGGGCTTACGCTGGTCGCCTCGTTTCTTTTCATGATGGCGGGATTCGCCATGTGGTGCATTCGCCTCGGCACGTTCCCAACCTATCGTGACGACGGCATCAAAATGATGGAGTGGGGAGTTGCGACGCTCTTTACGCTCATCCTTGTGTTGGGAGTCGTCGAATTCATCCAATGGCACACCGAGACCGTGCTCTACATTCTGGGGCTACTCATCATCGTACTTGTCATTTGGCTTATCGCGACTTCCGGAGTCCTTTCGGGAGGTGGGCACGAAAAGGAGGAGGAATAGAGATTTCAGCGCCCCTTGCCTTAGCCTGTTTTGCCGTCTTTGCAGCCCGGCGGGGCGAAACGGAGGGATTTTTCAGCAGAAAAATCCCGACGGCAAAACAGGCTAAGGCAAGGGGCGCCCAGGAGGCTATCCACAGAAGGGCAATTTGGGAGCATTGAGGTTTTGCCGAAGTGTGGGAGCATTACAGTACTTAACCGAAATCACATGAATCACTATTCTATGCGTGCACGGATTATCTCGAACATCGCTCTTGCCCTTGGTCTTCTTGCGCTTCCGGCACTCGCTTCTGCCCAATCGCTTCTCAATACGCTCGGTTTTTTCAACACGCTCTTGAACGGTCTCATCGGCCTCCTCATCACCCTCGCCATCATCGCGTTCTTCTGGGGCCTCATCAAATACCTCTTCACTGGTGCGACCGAGGGCAAGGCGGAAGGTCTTAAGATCATGCTTTACGGCGTTATCACCATTTTCGTCATGGTCTCCATCTGGGGCATCGTGCGCCTCTTGCAGTCGACCTTCCAGGTCACCTCGACCACTCCGGTCGTTCCGCAAGGCATTCAGATAACTCAGTAAGACCGCATAAGAATACATGTCAGTCGGGGATGTTGTTGGCCGATTCACTACCTACGTCATAGACCCTGCGCTCTTAATACTCGCAGCGGCCGGATTCTTTTTCTTTGTCTGGGGACTTGTCGTGTTCCTTATGGCGCTCGCCCAAGGCGGCGACACCAAAGATGGAAAGCAGCACATGCTCTATGGCGTCGTCGGAATGGTCATTATGTTCTCGGTGGTCGGCATCATCGCGCTCATCAACAACACCTTTAATTTCGGTGTGAATGTCAATCAAAGCGGCAGCGCTTCCTACACGCCCAACACCGACATCACCAATATCAATCCGGGTGTGAACTTTTTCGGCAGCAATCAATAGAGGCAGGAGCGCGTGAGAGAATTCTTTGGTACGATGCGCACCTACGGGCAGGTGGCGAAATTGGTAGACGCGCGTGGCTTAGGACCACGTCCCGCAAGGGGTTGAGAGTTCGAGTCTCTCCCTGCCCACATCCGAATGCAAGACCGCCCTCGTGGCGGTTTTTGCATTCGGGAGGACAGAGACTCGAAGGCCGGAGCGCGTCGGCGCGAGGCGGGGTCGCGAGTCCTGTCAGCAGACAGGAATTCGTGACCGAGTCTCTCCCTGCCCACATATTTCAAGCGAACGTTATATATATAAAAGCAATGCCCGCCGGTCACCCGTCGGGCACGTTGCTTCTCGGCGCAGTTCGCAGGAATTCGATGAACTGCAGAAGAGTCGGAACTGAGGAGAGGGTTATAAGCAGTATCACCTGCTCGCTCTCCAAGAAGTGTGCAAAGAACCCGCAGGCAAGGGAGGAGCAAACAATACTGAGCGACGGCAGATAGGTATTATCTTTCGTGCCGAGATCGAAGAACTCGGCACTTTTGAAGTTTCCTTGCCACTCCCTCACGAACTTGAAGATGAAGGCGCTCCAGCACATCACGGTCGAAGTAATTGCGACAAGGGTTCCGGCCATGATAGCGAGGAGGATTGCCAGCGTTGCAGCTGAAGGTAGGAGACTCAGCTCCGGCATGAACTTGATGACCCGGGGGCAGATCCACTGGCCTTCGTAGAAGGCTAAAACGGCCAACGCGGAAGCCCCGACTAATAGCGAAACGTTTTTGCGCATGTTCGTCTCCCTAACAGAAGGCTCTCGTAACACTATAGCGTAAAGGAAGACTTCGGCACACACGGCCGGAAATCTTCCGGCTACTCAAATTCCGCCCTGAAGGATTCGAACCTTCGACCGTCTCGTTAAGAGCGAGCTGCTCTACCAACTGAGCTAAGGGCGGTTAGAGGATTGTACACAATAATTTGACGTTGAAAACGCTTTTCGGGTTGGACTCGGCCAAGAACACTTTTTATCGCCGTCGCTCAAAAAAGTTTCTCGGCCCTGCTCGGTCATCCCCGCGTGCTCGCGGGGCCCCGGCCCTCGCCTTCGAGTCCCACCCCTTGGCTACAAAACAATAGTCGACCGACGCATGCGTCGCTCTCCTTTGTTTTGTGCCGGGGGTGGGACTCGAACCCACAAACCCTTTCGGGTCAAAGATTTTAAGTCTTCTGCGTAAACCATTCCGCCACCCCGGCTTCGTCCCTCCGAAGCTTTGTGCGAAGGGGGACTTGAGGCCACGGCGGGAGTTGCACCCGCCCAGTAGCGGTTTTGCAGACCGCCGCGTTGCTACTTCGCCACGTGGCCATTGTGGTAGCTAACGCGCAAACTATAGCATCACTTTCGTGTTAATTCATCGACACGTTGTCGGCTCTTCTCACCGATATCAATTTCGAACTCAATCGTGGGGAGAGGATGGACTCTCGCTTTTTCGCGGAGGTACAGACGGAAATCACTTCGCATGCGACGTGCGAACGCGAGCGCTTTTTCTTCTTGCGCTTCGGGCAGCACGGTGAGAAAGATCGTTGCGTTCTTGTAATCCGACGATAGAACAGAGCGGGTCACCGTGATGAGCGATTCGTGGTTGGATTCACGTGCGAGAAAAAGTGCTGCGTGATGAGCGATGGATTCACTAAATTGTTCGGAGCGGCGCATACTATTCCACTCTGGTAACAATGCATTCCAGCACGTCGCCTTGTGCGATCTCAAAATCCGATTCGATTTGTGCGCCAAATTCAGAACCCTCTTGCACGCGATCGGCATTCTGCTTGTTGGTCTGAATGTTGAGGATCTTGCCGACGCCGAGCGACACCTGACGACGAAGGACACGTACGTCGCCTTTTTTCTCTAAGAAGCCGCTCAAAACAGAGCCGCCGATGACGTGCTCGGTCTTGCGGCTTGAGAATTGTTTGAGCACCTTGGCGCGACCGACGATCTCTTCGACCTTGCGTTTTGGCCGGGTTTCTTTGAGAAGTTCGGTGAGGCGCTCGGAGAGCTTGTAGATGATGTCGAAGGTTTCGACTCGGATACCATCGCGGTCGGCTAAGACGTGCGCCACGGGGTCGATGCCGACGGTGAAGCCGATGACGACCGCCGCTTCCTCAGAAGCGATAGCCGTTTTGATGTCGTTCTCTGAAACCGTGCCAAGACCTGATTGGATGAGCTTGATACCCGAATGTTCATCGCCTAGTTTTGCGAGTTCGAACATGATGGCTTCAAGAGAACCTTGCGAGTCGGCTCGGATAATGACGGGCATGACAAAGCGTCCGGCACTCTCGGCCGATTCTACCGGGAGTACGGTAAATGCTTTTGGTTTTGCAGAACGTGCCCTTTCTTGCGTCTTTTCCGCATCACGTTTTCGCTCAAATGTTGCAAAAGATGCTCCGACTTCCGGCAACTCATCGAACCCGATCAATTGGATAGGGGAGGAAAAAGTCGCTTCTTTGATCTGCTTGCCGAAGGAATTTTCCATTATGCGTACGGGAGAGAGAGCTGTCCCTGCGACTACCGCCATACCACTTTCAAGCGAGCCTTGTTTGATGATGAGGGTAGCCGCCATTCCGCGTTTCTGATCGCGATGCGCCTCGATGACAAACCCTTCGGCGGGAAGCGAAGCGTCTCCTTTGAGTTCCTGCACTTCCGCGACGAGCAAGATGAGGTCGAGCAGCTCCTCAACGCCCGTACCCACTTTGGCGGAAATCGCCGCCCACGGCACATCGCCGCCGTATTTCTCGAGGAAGACATTCTGCTCCAAAATGGAGGAGACCGTGCGCTGCATGTCAGCATTTGGCTTATCTATTTTGTTGATTGCGACGATGAAGGGAATTTTGGCATCACGAATTTCTTGCAATGCTTCGAGTGTTTGTGCTTTGACACCGTCGTCGGCCGCAACGACCAATATTGCAATGTCAGCGACGCTTGCACCGCGCCGGCGAATAGCCTGGAACGCCGCGTGACCAGGTGTGTCGATGAACGTTATTTTCTTATCGACGCCGTCTTTTGTTCGGACGATCTCGTACGCCGCTATTTTTTGCGTAATGCCGCCCTTTTCTTTCTCGACGGTGTTCGATTTGCGAATGAAATCGAGCAGGGTGGATTTACCGTGGTCGACGTGTCCCAAAACCGCCACTACGGGCGGACGCTCGATGATCTGTGAGGTTGCTTTTGCCATATGTGTTTGGGATTGCCATAGAGGCAGGTTGTGCGAGTATAACCTAGCGAGGCGAGTGAGGCGAGAGCTTGCGCTCGCTTCCGAGCGAGTGCTGGTGTAAGGAGTTTACGACTATACTCTTTCATATGTGGTTTTCAAAACGGAGGATATATCTTGATTATGCAAGCGCTACACCGCTTTTGCCCGAAGCGGCTTTCGCAATGCGCGAAGCTGAGAGATTGTTCGGAAATCCTGGTGCGATACATCAAGAGGCCGTGCAAGCAAAACGTGCGCTACAAGAGGCTCGAGAAAAGATTGCCAGTATATTGGGCTGCAAGGCCCGCGAACTCGTATTCACTTCTGGATTAACGGATGCCAACAATCTCGCTATCGTCGGGTTCGCACGCAAACTCGAACACATCAAGCGCTCGCTTAAAGGGACTCATTGGGTCGTGAGCGCGATGGAGCATGCGTCGGTCTTGGAATGTTTTTCGGAGATTGAACGGCTCGGTGGCGAAGTTACGCATGTGCTGCCAAATGAAAAGGGAATAGTGTCGGCCGATGCAGTCGCAGCCACTCTCAGACCCGAAACAATCTTCGTCTCGGTCGGATGGGCAAACAATGAGATCGGCATCATTCAGCCACTTGCAAAGATTTCCGCAGCGCTGCGCGCACACGAAAAAAAGCACAGCACAAGAGTTATTTTCCACACCGACGCGGGGCAAGCACCTTTGTATGAACCGACCGTCGTACATTCTCTCGGCGTCGATCTGCTTTCACTAAGCGCATCAAAGTTGTACGGACCGCACGGTGTTGGCGCGTTATACATTTCCAATCGGACCGAACTTGCGCCGGTCATTCTCGGCGGCGAGCAAGAGAGGGGATTGCGTGCGGGCACGGAGAACGTTGCGCTTGCTGTCGGATTTGCAGCAGCGTTCGAGATCGTTGCAAAAGTGCGGCACGCTGAATCGAAGCGGCTGGAAAAAATGCGCGATGAGCTCGCGCGCGAACTTCTCACGAACGTATCTGGCCTCGTCGTGAACGGCGATCTCAAACACGCACTCCCACATATGCTGAATGTTTCCATTCCGAAAGTCGATACCGAATATCTCACCCTAGCGCTCGATCACGAAGGCATTGCGGTCTCGACCAAGAGCGCATGCAATGAGGGCGAGAAGGCTTCGCATGTCGTCGAAGCCCTGATAAATAAACTGAGTGGAGAGAGGTGGCGAGCCGAACATACGATCCGCGTTTCGCTTGGTCGTGACAGCAAAAATACCGACAGTGCTCGGCTCGTTGCCGCACTTTCTCGCCTCGCCGTTGCCCACACAGGGTGAGACGGCTTGCTTTTTGCATACAAGTGATAGTATGCGTTTATGGACATCGAGAAGCTGACAAAATCACAAATTGTCCTCCTCACGCTTCTCATCAGCTTCGTTACCTCTATTGCGACGGGCATCGTTACCGTTTCTTTGATGCAGCAAGCACCGCCCGCCATAGCGGAAACAGTAAACCGGGTTATCGAGCACACAATAGAGGCGGCAACATCGACGGCGAAATCGGAGACCGCGGCGGCTGTTGAACAAAAGACTGTCGTTGTGACCGATTCCGATCTCGTTGAGCAAGCGGTGAAGCAGATAGCGCCCTCTGTTGTACAAATTTATAGCGATGACGCAGGTGATGCGCATTTCTTAGGACTCGGTATTGTCGTCGACGCCTCGGGCACTATCGCCGCAGACATCGGCGCGCTTGGCGACCGCGCAGACGCGACGCTCGAGACGCAAGGAGGTACGCAACTCGGAGCATTGGTAACATCGCGTGATACCTCTTCAGGACTTCTCTACCTCACTCCGGCGACGACAACCGCGGCGAAGATCTCATGGGTCCCGGCACCGATATCGAAGGGCGACCCGACGCTCGGACAGGTCGTCGTTGCGATCGCAGGTGAAAATAATTTGCAGATAGCGCAAGGACTCGTCACCGAGTTGATTCCGGCTGACACTACGACCAAAACACCCGAGACTATCGGCACCAACATCGACCCGGCATCAATTCTCCCAGGCTCGGTCATCATCGACACGAGCGGAAATGTGGTCGGCGTAAGTACCGGTATCTCGCGCGCGTCATCCCTCTCAGGATTCATCCCCTCGGCGCTCCTCGATGAGACAAACAGTCCGAATTAGTGTATAATACATATATATGGCAACTCCCTTCAACAACTACACGACAAAGGCGAAGGAAGCAGTGCATCGCGCGCACCAGCTTGCTGTCGAGCGTGGCCACAACCAAGTCTCGACACTTCACTTGCTCTCTGCGCTTTTGATGCAGGAGGAATCGCTCGTGCTTCCGATGCTTGAGCAGATCGAAATAGACGTCGCACACCTCACCGATTCTGTTTTGGAGATGATTGAAGGAGGAACCGGCGCGACTGCCGTTTCGCCCAGTTTTCAGCTCTATCTAACCCCAGAATTGGTGCGCGTATTCGAAGCGGCTCCTCGAATCGCAGCTTCCTTCAATGACCAGTTCGTCTCGCCGGAACACCTCTTGCTCGCCATCGCCGAACATCCGGGTCCTGCGTCTGACATTCTCGCGCGCTACCGCATCGACCGCACCGCGCTCGCGCGTGTCCTCACCGATATCAAAGAGGGGAAGGTCCGCGATTCAGAATCGACCACCAAGCCTCGCGCACTGTCTCGCTTTGCACGTTCTCTCACCGAACGAGCCCGCGAAAATAAGCTCGACCCTGTCATCGGACGTGATACTGAGATTACGCGCGTTATCCAAATACTTTCTCGTCGCACCAAAAACAATCCGGTACTTATCGGCGAAGCCGGCGTTGGCAAGACAGCCGTTGCAGAAGGGCTGGCGAGCCGTATGGCTTCGGGTGACGTCCCAGAAAGTTTGCGCGGCAAAGAACTCGTCCAGCTCGACCTCGGACTTCTCATCGCCGGCACAAAATATCGCGGCGAATTCGAAGAACGCCTCAAGGCGGTCATGCGCGAAGTCGAACGCTCCGAAGGAAAGATCATTCTCTTCATCGACGAGATGCACACCTTGGTAGGCGCTGGCGCCGCCGAGGGCTCTATGGACGCGTCCAACATGCTGAAGCCAGCCTTGGCTCGCGGCGAGATACGCGTCATCGGGGCGACGACCCTCAAGGAATATCAAAAACACATCGAGCACGATGCCGCGCTCACTCGCCGCTTCCAGCCGGTCTACGTCAACGAACCGAGCGCGGAAGACGCGGTCGCAATTCTTCGTGGACTGAAGGAACGCTACGAGCTCTACCACGGCGTCCACATTACAGACGATGCAATGATCTCTGCGGTACAACTTTCCGTGCGCTACATTACCGAACGATTCCTCCCAGACAAAGCGATTGACCTTATCGACGAAGCTGCGTCAGCGCTCCGGTTGTCGCTCGAGAATATGCCGCCAGTTTTGGAACAAGCACATCGTGCCATCACTCGTCTTGAGATAGAAAGAGAGGCCCTGAAGAAAGAGGCCGAAGAGGGCGTTGAGAAAGCGATTGCGCGTGTGAAATCCATCGAAAAAGAAGTCGCCGACTTACGTGATTCTACTCGCGAACTCGAAATGAAGTGGAAGAACGAGAAGGAAACGCTCGCCGAAATAAAGAAATCGAAGGGCGCGCTTGAGCAGTCACGCATTGATTCCGACGCCGCAGAAAGCCTCGGTGATCTCACCAAGACCGCTGAGATCCGCTACAGCACCATTCCCAATCTGGAGCGTGAGATCGAGACCGCCGCGAAGCGCCTCAAGAAATTGCAGCAAACGCGCCGCGTGCTCAAGGAGGAAATAACTGCTGAAGACATCGCGGGAGTCGTTTCACGTTGGACGGGTGTCCCGGTCTCGAGAATGCTCGAAGAGGAAGCGGAGAAACTTTCTCGAATGGAGGAGGAGCTTAAGAAGAAGATCGTCGGTCAGGATGAAGCCGTGCAGAAAGTGTCCGATGCTATTAAGCGCAGTCGCGCCGGCATCGCCGATCCCAATCGTCCTGTCGGTTCGTTCCTTTTCCTTGGTCCGACCGGTGTCGGAAAGACGGAATTGACTAGAAGTCTTGCGGAATTCCTCTTCAATAGCGACAAAGCGCTTGTCCGTGTGGACATGTCGGAATACATGGAGAAACACAGTGTTTCAAAAATGATAGGGTCACCGCCGGGCTACGTGGGCTACGACGAAGGCGGAGGGCTCACGGAATTGGTGCGTCACCGCCCATATTCGGTCATTCTGTTCGATGAAATTGAGAAGGCTCATCCGGAAGTGTTCAACGTACTTCTCCAGGTTCTCGACAACGGTCGCCTCACCGACGCGAAAGGCCGCACCGTCAACTTCAAGAATTGCGTCATCATCATGACCTCCAACATCGGCTCCGAACATATCGACAAGATGTCGGCACTTGGATTCGCAAGCGGCGGCTCCACGACCGAAGGTGAGCGCTACGATCAGGTCAAAAGCAAGGTGACAGATTCTCTCAAAGAATTTTTCCGCCCGGAATTCTTGAATCGTCTCGACGACGTCATACTTTTCAACATCCTCTCGCATGAAGCCATCCTCGACATCGTGGGCATGCAAGTCGAGATTGTCGCGAAGCGACTCGAAGAAAAGCAAATTCGCTTACGCCTCTCCAGTGCTGCCGTGGAACTTCTCGCAAAGGACGGTTACAACGCGCAATACGGTGCGCGCCCCTTGAAGCGCCTCATCCAGACCAAGATCCTCACGCCAATAGCCAACATGATGGTCTCTCGCGGCATCATGGAAGGTGGCGCTGTCTCTGTGGACGTCAAAGCAGGGGAGTTCACCTTCGACGTACGCAAAGGGCCGGAACGGCAACGAGGCGTTCGCGCAAGGGCTGCAGTTCGTGCATAATAGGGGCACCGCGTCGGTGGCGGAGTGGTCAAACGTACTTGGCTGTAAACCAAGCGCCTTCGGGCTACGCAGGTTCGAATCCTGCCCGGCGCAACTGATACAAAAGAGCTCCCTCGTGGAGCTTTTTTGTATCAGGAGCAAGGATTCGAAGGCCGGAGCGCGTCGTCTGCCTTTATCGTCCAACCAGGCAGTCCCTTAGCGAGGCGGGGTCGCGGGCTGGGCGAGCATGCGCAGACCCGTGACCGAATCCTGCCCGGCGCAATAAGGAATAGGTGCTACAATATTCGACATGAACCGCAGGTGGGTGATAACAGCTGTCGTTACGCTGTTTACGCTTGCGCCTATAATTGCTTCCGCGCTCGGTCTCGTGCCTATTGTCCCGCAGAATTCCACCTGCAATGGCTCGGGTGGCTGCCAATCCATCTGCGATCTAGCAACTCTTGCGCAGAACGCTCTCACGGATGGTATTTATATCGCAATATTTCTCTCGGCGATCCTCTTCGCTTGGGCCGGCTGGAACATGGTCGTAGGCTCTTCCTCGGGGAATGTCACGCAAGTTACCAAGGCAAAAAACATATTTAAGTATGTGACAGGCGGCCTCGTGCTCATTCTTGCCGCGTGGATCATCGTGAGCGTCATCATGGCGGCACTAACCAATAACACGGGCTGGAATAACTTCTGCACCTCAACATAGGTAGATTGACCGAAAGTGCTCGCTGCGCTATAGTGCCGCGACGAAAGTATGTCGCAAGATCAACTCATCAAACTCGCATGCAGCAAGTGCAACCGCGTCAATTATTGGTCGCGGAAGAATCGTAAGCTCGTCGTGCGCAAAGTAGAACTCAAAAAGTACTGCAAGTGGTGCAGAAAACAGACAGTTCATAAGGAAGCAAAGAAGTAAGTGCACCACTGACTCGGCAACGGCACTTCAGCCACTTGCAGGAGGAGGGGGTCGGGGAACCTGCCGGTTCCCCGTGGAGGAAGGATTGGGAAAACCGAGGGTTTCCCAGGTTTGCTAGTGGTGCCGTAAGCAAACGGTCCACAAAGAGGCCAAAAAATAATCAGGCTTCTATCTTGTATCCCCGACCGGGCACTGTTTTGATAAGTCGATCTTCGCCTCTGTCGTCGAGCTTTTTGCGTAAGCTCAAGATGTGGGATTCGATGGTGTTGGAAAAGATGTCGGCATTCATATCCCACACGTGCTCGAGTATCATGCCGCGTGAAATAACCGAGCCTTCGTTCTGCATCAGGTAGCGCAAAAGCATGAACTCTTTTCGTGTGAGATAGATCTCCTTTTCGCCGCGCGTGACCGTTCCACCCTTTACATCGAGCGTGAGGTTGGCCAACGTAAATTTCTCCATCTCCATCTTTTGCGGACGACGCAAAATAGCGCGCACCCGTGCAAGTAGTTCGCTCAAAACGAATGGTTTGGTCAGGTAATCATCTGCACCCGCGTTCAGAAAATCCACCTTCTTTATCGTCTCATTCTTGACCGAAAGAATCAGGATGGGAATCGTGAGTCCTGAGGCCCGGAGCTCGCGTAGTACCTCAAGGCCGTCCTTTTTCGGCAATAGAAAGTCGAGGATGATGAGGTCGTACTCATTTATTTGTGCGTAATACGCGCCTTTATCACCGTCTTCCATGACATCTACGGCGAAATACTCCGCCTCCAGCGATTCCTTGAGAAAGTCAGCTATCTTTTTCTCATCTTCGATGACGAGTACACGCATATTCAGTTTTTCTTTATCTTTATTTTAAAGGTATTGGATCATGCTTCCGCTATCATCCGTGGCACCTATGAACACGATTTTCCTTGCGCCACACAGCCTTTCTACCACCCCACGCCACAGCACTACAATTTATGCTATCACGACCGATTCCGCCCTCGGCGGGAAACTTTCTTTTGCGGCGGAGCGAAGAGGGCACTGCGGGTGGGGTCCCCGCATCGGTGAATAATTCGCCAGGCTTTCTTCGTTTCCGCCGCCATGGCAGTTCATTGGGCTGCGGGTATCCCGACAAGACCTATTTTGCCGTCGGGGTATTTTTCTGCTGAAAAATCCCGCTCCCTCTCGCCCCGACGGGCTCCGAGAGACGGCAAAATGGGTCTTGCCGGGATACCCTTCATTGAACAATGCTTCGCAATCGACTAGGATGCGTACATGCCTCCAGGTGGAATGCGTGGTGCGATGAGAAGTATGCGGCAGGATGCTTCCGTCATAGAAAAAAGCGTACGCCCCGGGACGACAGGGCGCATTCTGAAATTTGCGTCGCCGTATGCCGCGCTCCTCGCAATCTTTTTGGTAGTTGTTATTTTTGATGCCGCGATCGGTGTTGCGAATCCGCTCATCTATCGCGAAATAATCGACAACGGCATTTTGCTCGGCAACGGGCACTTGGTCTTGATGCTTGCGCTTCTCGTCGGCGGGCTCGCCATCATCGACGCGGCCTTAGGACTCGCGCAATCGTACCTTTCCTCAAGAATAGGGAACGCCGTCGTCCTTTCGATGCGCACCAAACTCTTTGAACACATCCAAATGATGCCGCTCGCGTTTTTCACGCGCACACAAACCGGCGCTCTCGTCTCTCGTCTCAATACCGATGTTGCCGGCGCGCAGAGTGCGTTCACCGACATTCTCTCCAACGTGGTCGGCAATCTCATTACCGTCGTCCTGGTCTTGGTCGCGATGTTCGTGCTTTCGTGGCAAATAACGCTCGCTTCGCTTATCCTTCTGCCGCTCTTTATTTTTCCCGCTCGCACGCTTGGTCGCAAATTGCAGGAAATAACTCGTGAGAGCTACAACCTCACCGCCTCCATGAACAACATCATGATCGAACGGTTCAACGTTGCCGGCGCGCAGCTCGCAAAACTATTCGGAAGACGGGAGGACGAAAGTGCCACCTTTACTGGACAGGCAGCCCGCGTTTCCGCTATCAATGTGCGACAAAGTCTCTATGGCCGTTTTTTCTTTACCGCCCTCTCCTTGATGGCGGCTTTCGCGACCGCGCTTGCCTACGGATGGGGCGGAGAGCTTGCGATAGCGCATACGCTCGATGTTGGTACGGTAGTCGCCCTGGTTTCTTATCTAACACGTCTCTACGCGCCCTTGATAGGTCTTTCCAACATCCAGGTCAGCGTCATGACAGCCCTCGTTTCTTTCGACCGCGTATTCGAGGTATTGGACTTGCCGCCAATGATCACCGAAAAGCCGAATGCTGTTGCCATACCGAAAGGTCCTGCGGAAATTTCTTTCGACCACGTGTCGTTTCGCTACCCCTCTGCTGAAGAAGTTTCGCTGGCATCGCTCGAATCTATCGCCGTTCAGGACAAAACTCCTGAGAAAACGGTATTGCGCGAGATCACGTTCACCGCGAAACCTGGACAACTCATAGCGCTCGTCGGTCCATCTGGTGCAGGCAAAACCACCATCACGCAGCTTGTGCCACGTCTCTACGATGCACGCGAAGGTTCGGTCTCGATCGACGGCGTCGACGTCCGTGATGCGACACTTGATTCGCTGCACCAGCGCATCGGCACGGTGACCCAGGACGCACATCTTTTTCACGATACGATCCGCGCAAATCTTCTGTATGCAAAACCGGGAGCGAGCGAGCCCGAGCTCTTGGAAGCCTTGCGGGCGGCCCAGGTTCTTCCGTTGATACAATCTCTTCCGCAAGGACTCGATACGATGGTGGGCGAGCGCGGGTATCGTTTTTCCGGAGGTGAAAAGCAGCGGCTCGCTATCGCGCGCGTTCTCCTCAAAGCTCCCGACATCGTCATCCTCGACGAAGCAACCGCGCATCTCGACTCAGCTTCGGAAGCGGCCATTCAGAAAGCGTTCGAAACCGCGCTCGCTGGTCGCACTTCGATCGTCATCGCGCACCGGCTTTCGACCATTCTCAAGGCGGATCAGATACTGGTCGTTGAACAGGGAAAGATAGCTGAACGCGGCACGCACGACGAACTCTTGGCGAAAAAGGGAATCTATGCCGATCTCTATCAACGGCAGTTTGCAGAGGCGAAGGGTCGGTGATTTTCCTGTAATCTCCTTGGCCCTCGCGCGTCAGGGAACGTATGAAAGTTGGGGTAACACTTGTGCTCGCGGCGATCGGTGCCATTGGTGGTACTGGCCTCCTCTCGGGTTTCCATATGCCTTTTGTTTCTAACGGCTACGCGGCACCACAGCAGTGTGTGCAGTGGTATGACGGCTGCAACATGTGTCAGGCATTGCCGGACGGCAGCGTTTCTTGCTCGGATCGACTCTGTGTTCAGCACGGTACTGGTTTCTGTCGTACCTACGCGACGAGCACGGGGCAGTCGTAGCCCGGCCGTACCGAATGGGTGTTTTGCCGTCTTTGCAGCGCGACGGCGCGAAACAGAGGGATTTTTCAGCAGAAAAATCCCGACGGCAAAACACCCATTCGGTACGGCCGGGATTGTCGCTATACACACCTCAACCATTATTTTCTCCCGCAGACGGGTATCATAGGGGAATGGTAGTCGCGTTCATCCCCATTCTCCTTGCTGGTATCGCCTCAAGTCTCATTGGCTGGCTCTGGTACAGTCCGTCGTTCTTTGGCGGAGTATGGATGCGCCTCAGCAACCTTTCACCTGAACAGATCGAGCGCGGCAAGAGACGCATGTGGGTGATGGCCGTTTTGGGAATTCTTGCGAGTATGCTCGTCGCATACGTGATGGATTATTTCGGGATCGCATGGCAAGTATACGATTGGAGTGGCGCTTTGCAGCTTGGTTTCTGGTGCTGGATAGGTTTTTGCGCACCGACAATGCTCGGCCAGGTTCTTTGGGAGCAAAAGCCGATCCGACTCTACCTCATCAACGCGCTCTACTGGCTTGTATCCTTCCTCGTGATGGCGCTCATCCTTCTCTATACATCCACGCTTTTCGTACAAAGTTCGTACACCACGGATGATGGGTCCGGCCCGTATGTCGGCTCGGAATAATTCTCGCAGACTCGGTCTGGTCGCGCTTTGCGCAGCGATCGTCGCTCTCGTCGTCTTTGCGTTCTTGTGGCACACCCCGCAACAATCTCCCGTTACTCCTTCGGCCTCGCAGCCAACAGTTGTTATCGACGGCCAGACCATCAATGTTGAACTTGAAGAAACTCCTGCCGATCAAGAACTCGGCCTCGGTGGTCGCACGGGCCTAGCCGATCACGCCGGGATGCTCTTTATTTTCCCAAGCGATGCGCAGCACATGTTCTGGATGAAGGATATGCAATTTTCGATAGACATGATTTGGTTCTCAGATGACGGCACGGTGCTCTACGTCCAGCCGAATGTCGCGCCCGACACCTATCCAGAAGCTTTTGGTCCTACGGAGAACTCACGATACGTGCTCGAGCTACCGGCGAACTTCGCGCAAGCGTACGACATCAAGGTAGGGGACAAAGCAGTATTGCCATAGCGCTAAGCTCGTGGTATTTTGCATTTCTGCGCAAGGCAGCCGCCGACTCGCAAGGGTTGGAGGAAAGTCCGGACACAGGCTCCGCGAGGAGCAGCAGGGTAGCGGGTAACGCCCGTCCGTCGCGAGGCGAGAGATGCGAACAGTGACGCCAACTCCGAAAGGGGAAGGATTCCTTCGGGAATAATCACGTCGAAAGACGTGGGTGCAACGGCAAAATTCTTACTTCTGTGCAAGGCCGTGTTCGTGGGGAACCAATTGGACCTCACGAAAGTGCCGCTCGAGGTGAATGGCAACATTCATCCCAGATACATGGCTGCCCATGACAGAACCCGGCTTACAAGTGCAGTGCAGAGAGCGAAGCAGAAATGCTTCGCTTTTCTGCTTCCGAGCAAACAAGCTTGAACGAGCGTAGCGAGTATGGCGCAGCGCAGCGAGTATTAGTGCAGTAGAGACGACCCTTCGGGGTCGTTTCTATTTTGGTATACTCGCCTAACATGAGTCCCTTCGAACGAGTCCGTGCCGGCAGCTCTTATATCACTTCGCGTGCGCGGAAATTTTTCGCATCGGAGACGCGAGGCATGCACGAGGCCGCTTACCTGCTCGCGGCTTTTGCCTTTGCCTCACAAATAATCGGCCTCCTTCGAGACAGAATACTGGCAGCATCGTTCGGCGCAGGGCACACGCTCGATCTTTACTACGCAGCCTTCCGTGTGCCGGATTTCCTTTTTGCGACGATTGCTTCGCTCTTCTCTCTCTACGCACTTCTGCCGATACTTTCCCGACTCGAAGAGGAACGCAAAGGATCCATGATTCCATTCTTGCGCGACCTTACATTCATTTTCGTCGTAGGCATGACGTTTGTTTCTCTTATCGCGTACGCGCTCGCGCCGCTCCTTATTCCGCTCATTGCACCGGGTCTTGCCGACGCAGCTTCGCGCGCGGACCTCATCCTTCTTGTCCGCATTCTGCTTTTGCAACCAATTTTGCTCGGTATATCCAACACCATTTCTTCGCTCACGCAGCTTCGTCACCGATTCGTGCTCTACTCAATCTCACCGCTTCTCTACAACCTTGGCATCATCTTCGGTGCCGTCGTTCTGTATCCGCTATGGGGAATTGCAGGGCTTGGCGTCGGTGTCGTTATCGGCGCGCTCTTCCACATGGCGGTACAGCTTCCGTTTTTCTTCAGCGAAAAAGGGGAAGGGAAGATGGAGCTGCAGCGGCTCCTCGGCCTCACGCGTGAAATATTAACGCTTTCCATTCCGCGCACACTCGCGCTCGCGTCAAATCAGATATCACTCCTCGTTATCGTGGCCCTGGCGTCTTTTCTCGCGCCCGGCTCTATCGCCATTTTCAACTTTTCCTACAACTTGCAATCAGTGCCGCTCACTATCATCGGCATTTCGTATTCGGTCGCCGCGTTCCCGACATTCGCGAGTCTCTATGCGCAGGGCGCGCGCGACGAGCTCGCGCGTTTCGCCGAAGCGGCGCTCCGACACATCGTCTTCTGGTCCATTCCATGCACTATCTTTGTCATCGTGCTGCGCGCACAGATCGTGCGCGCCGTCCTCGGCGCGGGCCAGTTCGACTGGAGCGCAACGAGACTCACCGCCGCTGCGCTCGCGCTCTTTGTCCTATCTCTACTCGCGCAATCCGCGACCTTTCTCATCTCGCGCGCCTACTACGCGATCGGGAATACGAAGAAGCCGTTCTACTTTGGTTGCGCCGACATCGCCGTCTCAATCCTCAGTGCGCTCGCGTTCCTATACGTGTTTCAAACAGAACCTTTCTTCAAGAATTTCGTCGAATCAATTTTGCGCGTGAATGACATCCCGGGCACGAGTGTTCTTATGTTGAGCTTAGGCTATGCGCTCGGCTCCATCGCGGAATTCCTCATCGGCTACTTCTTCTTCATTAATGATTTTGCCGTTTCGCGTGGCAATTTCAGGAGACTCTTCTTCGAGAGCTTTGCGGCGTCGGTCATTGGCGCGGCAGTTTCCTATGTCATTTTGTCGGTGACCGGACAGGTGGGTACCATCAATACGACGATCGGAATTCTCACCCAAGGTGCGGTCGCCGGGATCGCGGGCATCTCAGTCGCTGTATTTATGCTGTGGCTTTTGAAGAGCAAGGAGTTGCAAGAAGTATATGGAGCGCTCAGACGTAAGTTCGCCGACACGCCGCCGGTCGTCGCTGTCGCTCCTTCAGACGTCACGTAGTAGTGTTTATAGCTCAGAAATGCTAGATTTTTGAGGTGAACATAAGGAATTTCTCCATCATCGCTCATATTGACCACGGCAAGTCGACACTGGCCGACCGCATGCTCGAACTCACGGGCACCATTGAGCCCCGTCGCATGCAAGACCAAGTGCTCGACAAGATGGACCTCGAACGCGAACGGGGCATTACCATCAAGATGGCGCCGGTGCGAATGAATTGGGAATATGGAACGGCCCGGGCGGCGGAAGATTCTTTTCGCGACCCGAACGATAGGCGGAAGCGTGAAAAGAATCTTCCGCCGCCAGGATCCTATGTCTTGAATCTTATCGACACGCCCGGGCACGTTGATTTCGCATACGAAGTTTCGCGCGCGCTCACTGCGGTCGAAGGCGTCATACTCCTTGTTGACGCAACGCAAGGAGTGCAGGCGCAAACGCTTTCTGTGCTGCAGGTCGCGAAGTCGCTGAACCGTGTCATCATCCCGGTCGTATCGAAGATAGACTCGCCGAACGCCCGCATCGCAGATATCAAGAGCGAGCTCGCACTCCTCCTTGGCATCGATGAGTCGGTCATACTCGGTGTCTCAGGTAAGACCGGCGAAGGTGTTGAGGCGCTTCTTGGCCGCGTGGTTGAATTGGTCCCTCCGCCCTCGCATGTCGATGCGACACAAGGACTCATATTCGATTTTGGTTATTCCGATCATCGCGGGATTATTGTGTATATGCGCGTATTCGGCGGAACGTTCTCGAAAGGCGACACACTTCGATTCGTCGCGGCTGACGCGGACTTCTTCGCGCTTGAAGTCGGAACGCTCTCGCCGGACGAGCGGCCTGCAGACAAATTAACGGAAGGGGAGATCGGCTATATCGTGACCGGCGTAAAGAAACCGGGCATCGCATCGGTCGGTGATACGGTAACCAACGCGAAACGTCCGGCCCCCGCGCTAGGCGGATACATGGCTCCGACACCCGTTATTTGGGCGAGCGTCTATCCGGAGTCGCAGGACGATCTGCCCATCCTCCGCCAATCGCTTGGCAAATTACAACTTTCCGATTCCTCACTCTCTTTCGAAGAAGAATCCTCCGGCATCATGGGTCGCGGATTCCGCTGCGGATTCTTGGGCATGCTCCACCTGGAGATAATCATTGAGCGGCTACGTCGCGAGTTTAATATGAAGCTTGTCGTGACACAGCCGACCACGGTCTACGAGATAACGTCGATGAATGGCGAAGTAGAGGAAATATATTCTCCTGCGAAATTTCCCGACGACGGTACCGCGAAACTCGTGCGCGAGCTGTGGGCCGACATTACACTCATCGCGCCGAGCGCATATATTGGAGGCATCTCACAACTGCTGTATGACCACGAGGCGAAGACGGGTGACACGCTGACGATGCCAGACGGTAAGATCGAGCTCAAGGCAGAAATGCCGCTTCGCGAACTGATGCGCGGATTTTTCGATAAATTGAAGAGTGTTTCGTCGGGATTCGGGTCGCTCGGCTACAAGATTGTCGGATTGCGGGAAGCGGATGTGGTACGACTCGATATTCTCGTTGCAGAGGAGCCGGTGCCTGCGTTCGCACGCATCGTTTCGAGGCGCCGTGTACAACTGGAAGCCGAACTGCTCGTGGAAAAGCTGGAGAAGTTGTTGCCGAAACAAATGTTCGAGTTGAAGATTCAGGCAAAAAGCGACGGGCGCATCATTGCCTCGCGCCGCAAAAGCGCGATGCGCAAAGATGTCACCGGCTATCTCTACGGAGGTGACATCACACGAAAAATGAAACTTTTGGAAAAGCAAAAGCGCGGCAAGAAAAAGATGCTCGCACGCGGCAAGGTGGATATTCCGCACGACGTTTTCTTGAAGGTTGTTCGAGAATCCTAACGGGGCGCCGCAGGCAGCAGCAAGGTTTTTGCCGGCTCCGGGGCGCATGTAGATGAGTGGTAAATAGTCGGAGGTTCGTGGGCGCTTTATCCTCGCTAGGCAAAAACCTTGCTGCTGCCTGCGACGCTTACTGCGAGAGGAGATTCATCAAGCCCGGTGCGAAGAAAACGATCATGCCGAGGATGACCAGGACTGCGATGACGCCCCAGAGGGCGTTGACGATCTTCCTTGTGCGCTTGTGGAAAAGGAAACTCATATAAGTGGTACGATTATAGCAATATGACCGCATTGAGGCAAAGGAACGAACCAGTGCGCCTCATGTGGAAGCGCTTGGGGCTTCTGGCGCTCCTTGGGCTCGTTATTTTGGTGGGCAGCGGCGTGTGGAGCGCCTATGAGAAGGACAATGAATCCGCGACGCTCAACCAGCAGTCACAGGCGGCATTGGCCGATCTCACGGCGCAGGACTCGCAATTGCAGGGCAATATCGCCAGTTTGCAAAGCGACCGTGGCAAAGAGGCCGCACTTCGGGACCAGTACGCGGTAGGGAAGCAGGGCGAGGATATGATTGTTATCGTAGATTCAAGCTCGACGCCTCCGCCTCCGCCGCCAAGCTTTTTGGACCAATTGAAGAAAGTATTTTCGTGGTGGTGATGCTATAGTGTTTTCGCGCGGGCGTAGTTTAGTGGTAAAACGAATGCTTCCCAAGCATTAGCTGCGGGTTCGATTCCCGCCGCCCGCACCCGTGATATGCTCCAGAAATAATCAGGTATGGAAGTAGAACGACCTCTCGTTTATTCAGATACGAAAGTGCAAACAGGCTTTACGATAACGTATGCGCCGAAAGAAAATGGCACGGTCGAGCTGAAAGCGGTAGGGCAAGGACCTGACATCGCTGCCAGGTTCTCGACCAAACGCATCGACGAGGCACATATTTTGTACATGGAGGCGACGGAGCTTCTGCGCTCTCGTGCAAAAATCGGGCAGGGGCCGGTAGACATACGGCGTGCAGTAGATATTTTATTCGCGATGTTCCGAGGAGAGAAGATCTCACCTGAGATCATCGCTTCTGTCAGCGCGCCACGCCCGCTCTCAGCGATGATGCCACCCGTCAATAAGCCGATCAACGCGGACGGCACGAAATACGATCGTCTGCTCGTGAAGTCGCGCCTCATCAGCCTCAAAGACAAAGACATCCTGCCAATCATCAAAGAATACGCAGGTCCGCATATAAAGCCCGGCGACATGCTTTTCGTTAGTGAAAAAGCGCTCACCATCACACAAGGAAGAGTTATAGATATGGGCGAGATAAAGCCTACGTGGCTCGCGTATCTTTTTGGACGCAATGTGAGCAACTATTACGGCACCAGCGAGTTCCACGGATTCGGGCACGGCACGCCGCTTGCGATGCAGCTTCTTATCGAAGAGGCAGGATATCCTCGCGCGATATTCGCAGCATTCGTTTCAGCAATAACACGACCCCTTGGCATTCGCGGACTTTTCTACTACCTCTGTGGCACGCAGGCGAAATCCGTCGATCTCCCGATGTCTTTTCTCATTCTTGAATATGCGCACGCAGCGAAGCTCGCGCCGAAGGATCCGACGGGGGCCGCAAAACGTATCAAAGCGCATCTTGGGTGCGAAACCATCATTCTCGATGCCAACTATCGTGGCGCATTCAGTTTAGGAAAGACAAACCGAGTTATTTCAGAAGAATTCATCGGCAAGGTATTTCGAGACAATCCGATGGGTCAATCGGACGAAATGACACCGTTTTGCATCGTGCGTAAGTCTTCATGATAATCACGCACTCCACGCGTATACTGCCCGTCTAGTAAATCTCATCAACTCACATGGACTATACGAAACTTGCATCGAAAGAGAGCGTGGAGAAAGCGTCGGCGGCGCTCACTACACACAGCTTCAAACCAATGACCTTGGCAACTGGCCAGGATGCGTTCGAGTACATTAAAAAGACCATTCCAGCCGGTGCGTCCGTCATGAACGGCGCTTCGACAACGCTCCAACAGATTGGGTATGTGGATTATCTCAAGGCAGGTACGCACGGATGGAACAACCTTCAGGCGGCGGTCGTTGCAGAAAAAGACCCAGCAAAGCAAACGGTATTACGAAAGCAATCGGTCATTTCGGATTTCTACGTGGGAAGCGTACACGCAGCCACCGAAACAGGGGAATTGGTCATCGCATCCAATAGCGGGAGTCAGATGCCGGAGCTCGCGTATACCTCGCCCAATCTTATCTTGATCGTTAGTACGAAGAAGATCGTCAGGACGGTACAGGACGCTTTTGAGCGCATCGAGAAGCATGTTGTCCCGCTTGAAGACGCCCGCATGAAGCAGGTAGCGGGCTACGGTACAGCCCACAACAAAACCCTTATTTTGCATGCGGAGAATCCGGCACTTGGTCGCTCGGTGCATGTGGTCTTTGTACAAGAAGACCTTGGATTTTAAGTTGTGCTATAATCGGATTATAAAATTAAATTGTTGTATATGTCTGAACAAAAGCAGGTAACAATTTATTCGACTCCGACATGCCACTTTTGCCACGCGGCAAAAGAATTTTTCGGTGAGCACAATATTGCCTTCACCGATGTCAACGTCGCGAGCGATCTCGTGAAGCGTCAGGAAATGATCCAGAAGAGCGGCCAGATGGGCGTGCCGGTCATCGATGTCGGTGGCGAACTTGTCGTTGGATTCGACGAAGACCGTTTGCGCGAGCTTTTGAACGTAGCCGCATAACTTCTCGTGTTCGAAATAGTGCGTTAAGCTTCGGGGGACTGCCCTCGTAGCTCAATGGATAGAGCAATCCCGTCCTAAGGGAGAGATGTGGGTTCGATTCCTGCCGAGGGCATGATAGGATTTTCGTATATGGAAGAACCGACTGGCAACGATCATCTTTTGCGCGAAGTGTATCGGCTCACGCGCGAGAACAACGAGATGATGCATCGCATGCGCCGGAGCGCTTTCTTCTGGGGTTTCGTCAAATTCATCCTCTACGCCGCACTTTTGGCGGCACCAATCTGGTTCTACCTCACGTATTTGAACGGCGCTGTGGAGCAGATGCTCTCAGCCGTCAACAAAGTAGAGGGCGTCAACACACAGGCCCAGAATCAATTCCAGGGATTTGAGAGTGCCTTCCAACAGCTCGAATCGCGCTTCGTGGGAACCACTACTTCAACGACGACTAAATAACTTTGAACTTTGTGCCCAGGGCCAGACTCGCACTGGCGACCCTTCGCTCTTCAGGCGAATGCTCTAACTAACTGAGCTACCTGGGCGTTTCGGTACTTTAGCACATTCAGAATCCCATCGAAAACGTCATCGCGCCGCTTTTGGGCAAGAGCCATCTCGATGTGTCGAGCTTCACTTCGCGGACAGAACCGAGCTCTTTGTATTTGACCGAATTATTTTGGAGCGCGTAATCGAAAATACGCTTCGTTATTTCTACATCTTTGATGCAATACTCCTTCACTTTGTCGACTTCGCCAGCTCTCCACCACACGAGCGATTGCGAACCGCTCGCGATCTTGCCCTCGCCGAGCGTGCCTTCGGCTATTGCGTCGAGCTTCAAGCGTCTGCCCAAGACATCGTAGACCTCGGTCATGAGGTCGAGCGATTTGATGCGCGAGAGATCGCCGGGGTAATACTTATTCAAAAGGGGAATGTCGAAATGGTCGGAATTGTAACCGATCAGCATGTCCGCGCGTTCGATAACCGGCCAGAGTTGGGTGAGTTCGGATTCCAAATAGGAGTGGTACGTGTCGGTTTCAGAATCGTGCATTCCGACAACAGCTATCTGCAGATCGGCTGGGTCGTTTACGCCTGTTTCGCCGAACCAATTGGCAGTTTCAATATCGAACGTGACGATGCGCATGTTATTCCAGTGCCGAGAACAAATGCTCTGCAATGCGATCGGCAGCAAGCACGACGTCGTTGCCGGTCTCAAGATTCTTCAAACTATAGCGACCGGAATCGCGCTCTTTCTCGCCAACGACGATAATGAATGGCACTTTCATTTTGTCGGCATCTTTGATCTGGTCGCCGATGCGTTTGCCGGAAAAATTCACAGCGACGGCAATGTCTTGGCGTCGCAAATCCTGCGCGAGGGCTATCGCATGCTGGCTCGCACTTTTATCAACGATGCAGACCATGAGTTCGGTTGCGGGCGAGTATTGAGGCAAGAGATTGTGTGTCTCGAGAAAATCGCGCGCAGTGACGTCACCCATGGCGAAGCCGACCGCAGGTATGGAGTCTGTGCCGAATATCGAGAGGAGCTTGTCGAAACGACCACCCCCGAAAAGTGAGCGCGGGTTGGCTTTGTCGGTGTCGTAGACTTCGAAGACCATGCCGGTGTAGTAATCGAACCCTCTCGTTATAGAGGTGTCGACGATCATGTTGCCGACTCCCATGTGCTCGAGCTGTACGCGCAGGCTTTCAAGATATGCGCTCGAGGTCGTTCGTTCTATCTGATCCAAAAGTATCGCGACCTTTTTCTTGTCTTTAAGTGCTTCAGCGAGATGCTCTTTGAAGTCTTCCATTTTATCGCGCTTGTCCAGGAGGCGAGTGACTTCGGCGCGGTCCACTGCTTCGACACCGACACTGTCGTAGATAGTGTCGAGTATCCGGCGGTCGGACACACGTATTTCGAAATCACGTTCGTCGGCGCCGAGGCTCCGCAAAACGCCGTGTGCGACCGCTATGAGTTCTGCGTCGGCCTCCACGCCCTCCACGCCTATCATGTTGACCTCCAGCTGCGTGAATTCTCGCAAGCGTCCGTGCTGCGGGCGCTCGTACCGGAACACGTTGCCGATAGCATACCAGCGCGCGGGCATCGGAATCTCTCGCATGCGAGCCGCTATCATGCGTGCAAATGTAGGCGTGAGTTCCGGGCGAATAGTCACCTCACGTTCTCCGCGGTCGGTGAAGGTGTAGGTCTGCTCGTTCACGATCTCTTCGGAGGTTTTGCTGCGATAGAGTTCCGCCGGCTCGAGCATAGATGCGTTGAACTCCTCGTAGCCGTAGAGTTCGCACACGCGTTCCATGTGCTCAAAAAGGTACCGTTGCAAGAATTGGTCTTCGGGATAGAAATCCCGCACGCCCTTGTATGGTTCTGTCGAGACCCGCTCGCGCTTGTTCATTCGCACAGTATGCATTAAAACTACAAGTGCGAAAAGAGGCATGTCACCACTAGACCCACGTTTTCAGATACGGACATCTCCTGGCATGGGCCGGGGGCTTTTTGCGCGTAAGGATATAGAGGAAGGAGACTTTATTATCGAATACACGGGCGAGAAGATCTCCACTAAGACTGCGGATGAAACTGGCAGCAAATACCTCTTCGAGATAGACAAAAAGTGGACGCTTGATGGTGAAGGCAAAGAAAATCACGCGCGCTGGATCAACCACGCCTGCGTGCCCAACGCCGAAGCCGACGTCAAGAAAGGGAAGATACTCATCAATGCCATGCGCGACATCTTTGAGGGAGAGGAAATAACCATCGATTACGGCAAAGAATACTTCGATGAGTTCATCAAGCCGCACGGGTGCAGGTGCCCTGCCGAAAAACACCGACAATAGTCATCCACAAAAACCCCAAGGGGAGTCCTTGGGGTTTTGGTGATTAGGCCCCTCCTATCAAAAGACCAGCTGCGAGCACGAGGCCGCCGCCCAAGATGACTTGAAGCACGGAAAGCCAGAAGCGCATGTTGAAATAGTGGTAGCGAATGTAGGCGATGATGATGAGTTCAATGCCTACCACGACGAAGGCGAGAGTGACCGCCGCCCAGAAGTTCGAAAGAAGGAAGGGGAGCGTGTGAAAAATACCGCCGATGAAGGTCATTGCGCCGATTATGCTGCCGCGGATGACCGGATGACCTCGGCCCGTTTCTTTGCCGGTGTCGGAAAGCGCTTCGGCAAAGGCCATCGAGATGCCTGCGCCCACTGCCGCCGACATACCGATTAAAAACGCGGTGTGGGCGTTGTGTGTCGCAAACGCTGCCGCGAAGATGGGAGCGAGCGTCGAGACAGAACCATCCATAAGCCCGGCCAATCCAGGTTGGACGACTTTGAGCAAAAATGAAGTGTCGTTTTTTGGCATGGGCGGCACTATAGCATCTACATCTTTTTTATCATGCTGCGCTCGATATCTTGCATCGTTCCCTTTGTTTTCTTGCCGGGATTCAAGATGCCAAGCGGGTCGAATATTTTCTTCACCTCATCAAAAAGTGCAGCCATTTTATCACCGAACATCATCGGGATGTAAGGCGTGCGAATGATGCCGTCGTTGTGTTCGCCGGTTGAGGAACCATGGTATTTCGCAACGAGCGCATACACCTGGGGTTGGAGATCCAGTATTTCCTTGCGCATCTTCGGGTCGCCGAGATTCATGAGAGGAATGATGTGAAAATTGGCGTCACCGATGTGTCCGGCGATGGTGTAGAGCAGGTGATGGCGCGAAAGGAGCGCGTTCAATTCTGGGATGAATTTGGGGTAGTCGTCGGGGTGGACGACAATGTCGTCGATGAAGGGCGATGCATAGAGACCACGCAAGTTCTTGCGCAAAAGCGAGAAACTTTCGCGGCGAATCGTCCAGTATTTCTTTGCTTGAGCTTCAGTGCGTGCGAGTTTCGTTCGCACAGGAAGACCATGGAGCATTCCGCGCGCCTCTTCTGCTTTTTGCAATGCCTCTTCGGCCGTGTCTTCCGCAAACTCCGCCATCAAGACGAGCTTCGGCACACCACCTGTGAGAACCGCCCACATCTCCGGGATAAATGCGAAGCCAAGCGAGAGCATCTTTCTAAATCCAAGTTGGGAAACAATCTGCGGAATGAATCGCACTGCGAGTTTGAAGGTTTGGTCGTCGTAACTCTCAAAACTCTCGGGTTCATATTTCATAACGCGATGCACGATCTCCGGCAGTATCTCGATGTCGGAAAGAAAAATGATGAGCATCGAACGGTGCGCTTTTGTTTTCACCAACCCCAATGTTGCAGAGGTAACGATGCCGAGCGTGCCTTGCGAGCCGCAAATAAGCTGCGAGAGATCGAACGTGTGTTTTGTTTTATCCATCACGTTCCAAAGCGCGTAGCCGGCGGAATTTTTCGTAACGGTCGGGCGCGCAGCTTCAATTTCGTTCCGATGAGCGTCGATAAGCGCATGTACTTCTCGATAGATGGCTCCTTCGAGCGTTTCTTCGCGTTCTTTGGCAGGCAATTCGTGCATCGAGAGCGGTTTAAATGTCGTTTTTGAACCGTCAGAAAGAACAACATCAAGCTGTCTCAGGTATTGGTTGGTCTTGCCGTAACGGAGCGTCAATTCTCCGCCGGAATTGTTGGAAACGATGCCGCCTATCGCGCACAGCTCGCGCGAAGCGGGATAGGAGGGGAGTAACTTGCCATTCTTTGCAAGCGTCGCTTTCTCAAAATCGCGGTAGTACACGCCGGGTTCGGAAACGGCGTAATCGTTACCGATCTCTTTGACATGATTCATGTATTTGGTGAACACGAGCGCAATCGAATCGGTGAGCGGTCCGCCTGTCATGTCGGTACCTGCACTGCGCGCAGCAAGCGAAATGTGTTCGCCGCCTTGCTTCGCCTCGTGCACGAATTTTACGACTGCTGCAACATCATCGGCGTCTTTTGGAAATACCACGAGCGCAGGACGGCGTTCAAAAATGCTGGTGTCGCGACTGTAGGTGGAAAGTGTCGCATCGTCATCGACGCAATCGCCCTTGATCAAGGGCTGCAAGCGGTCTCGAAGAGCCATTGCACATAAGTATAACGCAAAATAATGAGGCCCCGCGTGCGGGGCCTCATGTAGTTTCGCGGCCATGTTTCAGGCGGCTTCGAGCTCAAGTGGATTTTGCGAAAGCTTGAGATTGAAGGGTGCGACTTTTCTGCGGACCATCTCGTAAATATCGGGCGCCTTCATGTATCTGCGAGAAGCTTTTACGACCTCCATCGCGAGTAAGCGGAAAACGATTGGCCGTTTTTGTGCGAAGCTTTTGGTGCTTCCAGTATCAGGAGGAAGCGGAACGTAGCTTGCCGTCGCAAGGACTGATTGCAGCAACTCAGTGAGCATTACTGGATCGGTCCCAGGCAATTGCAGCTGAAGCATGAAATCGCGCTCAGCTTCCCGCTGCCGCTGTAGAGCGGTTCTCATCGATGGTTCCTTTCTGGAGCGAGAGTCACGGCTCCTAGGGATATTCATACTGCGCCTTTGCGCCAACGTCAATGCGTTTTCGGCACGGTACAATAGAAGAAATGAAACGCTCGCATCACGCACATCTCCACCATGTCGCCATCAGCTACCCGGTCTCTTTCCGAGAGCGCATCTACGCAATTGTGCTTGGACCACTGATTATCGTGGGCCTTATGGGATTGGCGTTCTATTTCTATCCCGACCTTGCACCCACAGGGCAAAGTTTGCCGCTCAGCACTATCTTCCTCGCCACTGCATACACGGCGTTCCGACTCTTCATCGCGTATGTGTGCGCGGTCGTCGTTGCGGTACCGCTTGCGATACTCGTGACATACAGCACAAAAGTTGAGAAAGTCCTTTTGCCTGTATTCGACGTCTTGCAATCAATTCCCATCCTCGCGCTCTTTCCCGTCGTCATCATGCTTTTCATTCGATTCAACGATCTGAATGGCGCTGCGATATTCATCCTCTTCCTTTCGATGCTCTGGAGCATCGTCTTTACACTGGTTGGCGGGTTGCAGCTTATTCCGCATGACATTTCCGATGCTGCGCGCATTTTCGGTTTGCGAGGATTTTCTTATGTGCGCGGCCTTATCCTTCCCGCGCTCGTCCCGCAATTCGTGACCGGCTCTATCCTGGCGGTCGCTTCCGGATGGAACATCACCATCGTCGCGGAAGTATTGCATACCTACATTCCGGGCGGCACCTCGGCACAAGATCTCTTCGGTGTCGGCTCCATCCTCGTCTCCGCGGCAGCTCACGCGCAAAACGCCACCTTCCTCGGTGCGGTCTTTGCGATGGTCGTCGTCATCGCGGCCTTCAACTTCTTCGTGTGGCAAAAACTGCTCCACTACTCGCAGCGTTTCCGATTTGAATAAATATGAACGCGATTGAATTTCAGAGTGTCGGTAAAACCTATCCGGCGGAGGCACACCCGGCCTTGCACAATGTGACATTCTCGATCGCCGAAGGGGAGTTCGTCTGCATTATCGGCGCATCCGGTTGCGGCAAAACCACCGTCCTCAAACTAATTGCAGGACTGGAAGAGCCGACAGAAGGAAAGTTGATGAAGCCCAAAAAAGTCGCGATGGCGTTCCAGCAGGGCGCGCTGTTTCCGTGGCTCACGGTCTTTGAGAACGCAGCGCTTGGTTTGCGGCAAAGCGGTGCGAGCCACAGCGAAATTTCTCGTGTCGTCGAAAAGAATCTTCGCGCGATGAACATGCACTCCTTTGCGCAAAAGTATCCTGTCGATCTCTCGGGAGGACAAAAACAGCGCGTGGGCATTGCTCGAGCACTCGCGGTTGATCCGGAGGTCTTGCTGCTCGACGAACCGTTTTCCGCGCTCGACCCAAAGACGACCGCAGAATTGCACGACGACCTTATCGCCATCTGGCACGAAACAAAAAAGACCATCGTCATGGTCTCGCATGTCATCGAAGAAGCAGTATCGCTCGCAGACCGCGTCATTTTGATGCGCAGCGGAGCGGTCGATGCCATCTTTCCAGTGGAGCTTCCGTATCCCCGTCGCGAAAGCGCGAATTTCCATCAAGACGTCATGCGCATCCGCCGCGAGTTTTTCAAGTAATTGTGAACGTATAATGTAACTACCCCGGGTCCACAAGGGTGCCCCTTGCACCTTTGCATTTATGAAATATCGAGACTACAAAGCCTCCGCGCCCGGAATGTGTTTTCACGTTTTCAATAGGGGAAATGGCAAAATGGACATCTTCCGCGACGAACAAGATTATAAAAACTTTATAAAGCGTCTTCGAATCTGTTTAGGCATGGAATCACAAGGGGCACCCTTGCGATTAACACCTTTTTCTGAGAACGATTTCTCGCTCATTGCTTTTTGTCTTATGCCGAATCATTTTCATTTACAAATTATGCAAAATACCGATATCCCAGTCGGCAAGCTACTACTTAAGATTTGTACGAGCTATTCGATGTATTTTAATCGAAAGTACGATCATGTGGGGCATGTATTTCAAGACCAATTCAAAGCAATACCTACAGAGAATGATAATCAGCTGATGGCTCTCTCAGCGTACATACATCAGAATCCGAAAGTAGCTGCGCTTGTCGAGGATCTCAAAGATTGGCCCTACAGTAGTTATCCAGAATATGTTAGTGCTCAATCGCAGGGTTTTTGTAAAAAGGAGAAATTATTAGGATTATTCAGGACTCCCAGGGAGTATGAAAGCTTTGTTGAGGAACAGTACGAAAGAATCCTGGCTCGAAAAGAATACAAGGGTGCCCCTTGAAGGTAACAGAAATGCCGCCGAAAAGGGAAGCGGCATCTCCGTTCCTTTTCGGCGGCATTAATCGGGAATTTCCCCGCGAGAATTTCGCGGTGCTACGCGTTGCCCGGACCAGGAAATGTCGCGGGAGCGCTCGAGCGCTCCTCGGACTTTGCCGATTGGGCGGTAGAGGCTAAACCTCGGCAGCTGCGGACGCCTGGCATTGTCCCTCATTTTCTGCACCAAAAAGTCCCGTTGCATTCCGGCGGCGAATCCCATGATATTCGACATTCCACGATGGCCCATGGCACACCCCTCTAGTTGCTTCGAAATTTTTAGCACACCTGAGAGTACTATACAATGACGCTATGCTCCTCTTCCTCATTTCATTCATCGCAGGGGGTTTGACCGTCCTGGCGCCCTGCGTATTGCCGCTTTTGCCGGTCATCGTGGGTGGCTCTATGGCGCAAGGAGGAAGGTGGCGCGCCTACACCATCTGCTTTTCGCTCGGCGTTTCCGTCATACTCTTTACACTGCTTTTGAAAGCTTCGACGGTGTTCATCAACGTGCCACAAAGTTTCTGGGAATGGTTCTCCGGAATCATTCTCATTCTTTTCGGTCTCGTCATGGTTTTTCCGCAGTTGTGGGATCGCCTCGGATTCGTCAATTTAATGAACCGCAGTTCCAACAAACTGCTCGGAGCAGGCTACCAGCGCAACTCTCGCCTCGGTGACATGCTCATGGGCGCGGCGCTTGGCCCAGTATTCTCAAGTTGCTCGCCGACCTATTTCGTCATCCTCGCGACGGTCTTGCCGCAAAGTTTTGCGCTCGGCTTCGTCGACCTGCTCGCATATGCGGTCGGGCTTTCGGGATTTCTTTTCATCATCGCCATTATAGGACAACGACTTGTCGATAAGCTTGGCGTCACCATAAATCCGACCGGCTGGTTCCGCCGCGGCATCGGCATTTTGTTCATCTTGATAGGTCTCACTGTTGCGACAGGCGTCGAAGCCCAGGCCGAGGCGTGGCTCTTGAATCATGGATTCGATCTCGGCGGAATCGAGGAGTCACTGCTTGGCGCGCACAACACGAGCCTTAGTGTCACCAATGTTGCCACCTCGAGTGCTCTCATGACGCTGAGCGAAGAGGCGATGACCTACCAGAAGGCACCGGAACTCGCATCAATAGATGGATACATCAATACGCCGAATGACCAGCCGATAACGATCGCAGGATACACAGCACAGAATGACGTCGTGCTCGTCGATTTCTGGACCTATTCCTGTATCAACTGTCAGCGCTCAATTCCTTATGTGGAGGCCTGGTACAAAAAGTATGCATCCTACGGACTCGTTGTTATCGGCGTTTCCACTCCGGAATTCGCCTTCGAGCATGTCTATGCGAATGTCGCCAATGCGGTGAAGCAACTCGGCATCACGTACCCGGTCGTTTTGGACAACGAGTACGGCACGTGGAACGCCTTCGGCAGCCAATTCTGGCCCAACGACTATCTCATCAACGCCGATGGCTACGTCGTCTACAACTATGCGGGCGAAGGGGACTATGACGGCACGGAAAAGCAGATCCAGCTTGCGCTCATCCAGCGCGCGGAGCGTCTCAATCTTCCAGTACCAGATTTCGCGACGACCACAACGCCGAGCAACGTCATCCCGATCGATTTCAGCGGCGTGCAATCTCCTGAAACGTATTTCGGTTCCAATCGCAATGAATATCTCGGCAACGGTGCGCAAGGGCAGGCGGGTGTACAAAATTTGACCATTCCCGACGCCAACCAGCTCCAACTCAACACGCTCTACCTGGGCGGCGCATGGGATTTCGAACCGGAATACGCACAGAACAGCGCAGCGGGCGCGCAGATAACCTACGAGTACGACTCGAAGAACGTGTACATCGTCGCCGCTTCCGGCACAGGTAAACCAATCACGGTCAAAGTGACAATGGACGGGCAACCCATCCCTGCGGCAGACAGGGGAGCCGACGTGAATGCGAATTCCGAGATGACCATTCAGGGTGATCGTCTCTATGACATCGTCGCGGGCACCGATTACGGCACACACACATTGCAATTCACGATTGAAAGTCCGGGATTGCAGGGGTACACTTTCACGTTCGGGTAAAGATGAAGAAAAAGATTGATTTTTCCTGAAAATAAAATAAAGTTCCGAAGTCGTGTGTGATTCCCATACACGACGAAATGTGCACATTAAGGAGAAGTACCTTGAAAAAACAGTTAGCGTTTCTTGCCGCTGGAATCGCGGCATTTGCGTTCGTGGCTGGGTCGGCGCATGCCGACACGGTTACGCCATTCGACAACGCAACGGGCAACGGGCCATGGGAGATTACCTCTACAGGTGGTCCTCCTATCACCGATAGCGGTGTCCAGGTCAATTTGTCAACGCCCATCGCGTTCAGTTCGATAAACACGCTCAGTGCAACGTTTGCGGACCATACGGGAGGCGCTGACGGTGGTGGCCCGCGTTTCGTTCTTTTTGCCAGCAATGGCGACGATTTCTTCGTCTATCTTGGAACGCCGCCGAACTTCAACGACAGCACCCCGGCCGCATTCACTACTGCGTTTAGCGGTACGAATCTGAAGAATGGCACAAGCGACAGTGCATTTGGGCCAAGTGGTTCGTACGTTACACTCGCTTCGCTACAAGCTACATACGCTACCGACTCGATCACCAGCTTGATCTTCATCGACGACGGTGGTTGGGCTGGGAATGGGATGCATGATTTAACGCTCAGCTCGCTCGATCTTAACGGCACCAATTACGATCAGAATATCGCTGCGACCCCGCTGCCCGGCGCACTTCCGCTCTTGGCTAGTGGTCTCGGCGTGATGGGGTTCATGCTCCGTCGCAAGAAACGTTCGGCTTCCGTCTAATCGGCTCTGGTCTTTGCTCTTTGCTCTCGAAAATGCGGCCCCGCATCCAAGAAAGGATGCGGGGCCGTTCCTTTTTGTAATCAGAAGGAAACTTGACGCAAGTCAATATCCGTGATAGTACTCGCGCGGAACAAACAGTCACATGGAGCGGTAGATGTCTCAGCAAAGCACTACGACGCTTGCGGCATCTGTCGCGAGTGGAATCGGTTGCGCCGAAATAGGCGCGGGATATCGAGGCAAACGATGCTTCGACGTGGTGATGAGCCTCGTGCTCATCATTCTCACGTTCGGCATATTGGTCCTCGCGTTATTTGCCGTCTGGCTCACTTCGGGCCAGCCATTCTTCTGGCAGCCTCGTATTGGAAGATATGGGAAACCTTTCATCATCTGGAAAATCCGGACGATGGAAGATCATAAGCCAACCAGGATCGGCAAAATCCTCCGAGCAGTATGCATAGATGAACTCCCGCAACTCTTCCAAGTGTTGTGGGGGACTATGAGCATCGTCGGACCGCGGCCTCACGTCCGTGATGAAGTCCGCGAACTCATGCGTATGAATTCGCGCTATAGAGAGGTGCTCCAGCGCAAGCCGGGGCTCGTCTCGCCGGTGTGCGTGAAGGACAAGTGGCAACTTCTTTGCAAAACGGATCCGAATTTCGATCCGGTGCAAATCCAGCTTGATTACTTCAAAAACGAAAGCTGGGAGTCGAATCTTCAGCTCGTTGCCCAAACAGCTCTCAAGATCTCTAAAGGGGTTGGCAGTTTATTCGGATTCGCCACAACCGAGTAATTGCCCCTCGACGGCCGCGCTTGCCCCAAGCGCGGCCGTCATCTTTTTATCTAAAAATCAATATAAAAAATGAGGCGCCCCTTCGGGACGCCTCTTGT